>Ga0209611_10001375_pt1 | contig 41049 bp, 28 predicted proteins | sample S1TSphgellanicum_3_FD_187693 | JGI IMG/M metagenome (GOLD analysis project Ga0209611, IMG submission 187693) | Host-associated microbial communities from peat moss isolated from Minnesota, USA - S1T2_Fc - Sphagnum magellanicum MG (SPAdes) (version 2) | ecosystem: Host-associated > Plants > Peat... | reverse complement strand
ACCCAAAACTTAAAAGGAAAAAAGGCAAGGCACCTTGAGTGCATGCTTGGGCCTTCCAATTGGTTGCATGAAATTTCTCTTCACAAGAGAGTTTGGCACCATTTTTTGGCCTGGACTAATACCCCTTGCAAAGAACACCCTAATGTATTGTGAGAAGTGCACACATAATGAAAAGAACCTAAATTGGTCTGATAAGTTTGATGTACAAAAACAAGAGTGGGTGGAGTTTAGGAACCCTAAACCCTAAACCCTATTACCAAGTTGATGGTTGCCAAGAGTGGATATTGCAAACTAGACCCTTAAGTGTAGGGTAATGCCCACGGAGCCAAGCATACTGAAATTGGTGGGCATTCCATTGCCATCATACTCTTCTTTGTATGATAACCTCAAAATACACTTAAAAAAAGGCCAGTCGGGCTTTACATATGACATGATGGGTAACAGGATTATAACATATGGAAGTTGGTAGGTGGAAAACATGCTCAAACTGGCAAAGTTGATAATAGATGGGTCCCTTATATGTGGCCCCGCTATCCATCATCAGTTAACAAAGTGCATAGCTGTGGTTAAAAACACCACCACCACCACATCAATGAGAGAAAAGCCAGCAAAATGGTTCACAGACTTAAAACATTGTGGTTCTTCTTGTCCACTCTCTCGTAGCCTTTTTGGCTTTTACCTACCAAGAAGGCAAGGATATTGTGTTCCTATTCATTATAGAGTATAATGGTAGCTTAAGGGATTTTTATAGGCCCCTAGGTAATAATAATAACAATAGGTCTATTTATTTTTATATGAGGATTTTTGAAAGATGATATTTTTTGGCTTGTGTTGGAACTTGAGATTAGTTACAGAGTTTATAATATCTTGAAGGCTTTTGGTTTCTTGTAGAGGATTTTTTGGAAGAGTATATTTTTGCATGGTGAAATATTTGAGTTAGCATAATTCTTCTTTTGGCTTCAGATAACTTTTTAATGTAAATGGCAAGGCTGGAGTGTGTGTGTGTGTGTGTGTGTGTGACTGACACACCCCTTGTTTCTTTTGGGGACTTGAGTTCAAATCACACCCATGCTGATGATTGTGTAAGGTTAGTTATGATCTATTAAAAAACCACATTCTTCTTACTCCCTCCCTCCCTCCACTCTTTCCACTACCAACTATATTTTTACAAGCAATTTGTTTTCTCCATCATCATTGCCTGCCTTTCATGGGTTGTGATGTGTGATGCTTGTACAGCACATGCAGGGTTGCATTTCAGAATATAAATTAAGAAAGGGTCACATGAGTTTGAGCTTTTTCAATCACGCCAGGTTTTGTATCACCTCCAGGTTCTTTCTTTGGATAATGGGTTTCTTTTCCCTTTTTTTTTGAATTATAAAATAATTGCTTTTGTTTTTTTCTTCTCTTGGAACAAAGGAAAAATCCATCTTGTTTGGGGGCTTTTTTTGCTGTAGTGGAGGTGATCAGCCAACCAAACTCCCCTTCTTTATAGGAACAACACCAAACAGCTCCTGTGGGGATGGGCATTTTCCATGGATAAAAGCAAAACAGCTGGATTGTTGTGAGGGAGCTTGCTGTCAAAAGACCAAACTTTGCAACCATACCTTGCAGCTAAAAGTGCATAAAATATACTAAGTCTTGAATGAAATGCTGAAGAAGAGGACAGATTGGGAAAATTTGGAAGCCCTGATTCATTCTTGGGTTCCAAAAAGAGTCAGGCAAGGTAGACTCTCTGAGTTGAGAACTAGGCACTATTTGCATTTGATACGTTGCTGGAAACAATTCACCTAGTTATGGTTAATTGTTAAATAATAAATAAATAAAGGAAAAACACTTGGCAAGGGAACAAGAGAACAAAAAAGAAAGGACCAAAGTCAAAACAAAAAGACCACACCCAAAAGCACGGAACACGCGATGGGGAGCCCTAAGAGGAGAAATCATGAAACGTAGAACCTAAACCCATCACTAGTAGCACGAAGCAAGTCGTGCAAGGAGATGAATGACAAACCTGGAAGGACACCAAGCCTAGAAGAGGTCTCTCACGTTACTGCAATTATCTGATCCGATGCAAAATAGTGGAGGCCTGAACTCTCTGAAGAGCCATCGACACACCCTCCTCTGAATATAAAATGAACGAAGAATAATGGAAAGAGGAGAACCTCCAACGCCAATAATTATTATGCCAACAATCATTTTTGAGGCAACAACATGTTAGAACTTGCAAGCTGTGTGAAGAAGCTTAACTTAAAAGGATGCTTTCTTTTTTTGAAGGTGGATTTGTTTCAAGTGTCATTCATGGATGTAAGGAGCATCAGTTGTCATGCACGACTACAAAAATTGCAAGGAATCATGAAATGCAATTTCTGTAATCTGATCCTCGTCATTGTTTGGCTGACAACAATGATAAACCTAGTAGTGGGCAGTTCCTTGTCAAATTCTACTTACCCATCCACAGCTCCATGAATGAAAGAAAGGTGTACTTACATGTATTGCTTGTCAGGTGGTTGTTGAGATGGGTTGGTTGGACCAGGGATGCTTGCTGAAATCCAAACCTGGACAACTTGGGTTGATACAAAATCAGATATCCCAATTAATTGAACACATCCAAGACCACCCTCAATCAAACAACAGGCTCAATGTTACAAGTTACAACAAGTGTTTGGGTGTGTACACCAGGGTGGAGGAGGAGGGTTCCACCCCTGGGATATCCTAGATTGGTACTGCTCTTGGTATCAAAGAATAGACCAGACTGGTATATGACCTGAGGCAGGCCATATCATCCTCCTACCACCAATACTTGCCTCCTACATGAGGTAAGACCAGCCTCTCACACCAGGACTTGCTTGGTAGGGACATGAGGTAATACCAGCTTCATGTCAGGGTTGTACCAATCTCAATACCAAATGTATACTTGTTGCCTCATACTAGCCCAAAAAAACAATCTTGAACCCAAATATCAAGACCAAGCTCCAATGAAAGCCTAAAGTTTAAAATGTTGAATTTTTAAATTCCAATTCCAACACAAGTTGGTATACTCAAAAGTTGATACCTGCCCAACATTGGTTATCACATCCATGCAGGTGAACCCGCCTTTGAACACATCCATGTACACCATGTAGGTCCTAGGATGGGAACTCTAAACCAATCATGGTTGTTAACTAACATTCGCATCTTTCTATCTCCTTCCTTTTGGGATTCTTGGTTTAAAATCATCAAACTTCATAAGGATCTCATATTACCAACCACAACCCATTAATCTTTTTGAGATGGGTATCTACTGGGTATGACCAAAAAAATAGTAAAAAAAAGGTGAATTTGTAAACACAAAGGCAGTGCTTGGCCAGTGAATGAAGACTGGATAATTCCCTCCAAGAATGAACCAACAGCCACCAGCACACCATAAGGGAGGGATGGATGGATGGATGGACAGACCACACTTTTTCATGGGTTCCAATGCCCAAGATAACCACTGTGGTTACCTCAGCTACTACCCACCTACTGAGAACCCTCTAAGGCTTTGCCTATGTGCTGACTATCTAATGAATCTACTTACCTAGTAGCCTACCTATCTAGTGTGGACAAATGAAGTGTGGCGAAAAACAAGGGCATAAGAATGTTCCTCTCACATTAATGAATCCATAACCATGGACATGACTTAGACATAGCTTGAATAATCAACAAACTTCAGCAATTTGATGATTAAAACAAATACACTGGTACAACCTTAAACTATTCTGATCAAAGCAGGAAACTAAATCTATGAGTCTATGGGGTCAGATCACTCCAATCTTTTTTTCATGAATTTTCATTGATAGTGTTTGGTAGAACAAAACACCCATCCTCACAAATTTGAACAACCCAATAGAACACTAAACCATGAAACAACAAGTAGACAAAAAGATTCTGAAAATTGAAGAAAATAATGGAAGAGAAGATCTAATAGAGATTCATATTGAAAACATGTTTTCCTCTAGAGATTTATCATGTGCAACCCATCAACCCCTACTGGAATCCTAGATGAAACACCACCAAAAATAGATACACAACGTGCATTCGAAGGTCTTGAACCAACAAGCACTCTCTTCCCTCATACCCACATAATACCCTAGACCTTTGTTTGCCAAACTCTGTCACTCTCAATATCCCTAGTAATCTTTATCATCCCCCCAATTAGAGACTCCTACTCCTATTGTGAGATTGTAGCTCTCTAAGGGTGCATAGTGCAACACAAATAATTCATCCTTTAGAAGAGACAGCCTACACCTTTAAACATTCTTCCTTCCAATGTCAAAATCATGTGTAAACCAAACCCAAAAATAAACGCCAAAACAAAACAACTACAAGACTTAGTTGCTCGTAGCAAAAACTTTATGGCCTTTTAACTTCAATCTCCATCAAAACTTGATTGATGTCCAACAAGGAAGATTCGCCCAACAACGCCACACCGCACAAGGCTCACCCATTAAGAGAGCCATTCCTAGATTAAATGTCATTATTCATAAAGACTTCAGCAAGCTCATAACTTGCAAAAGAACAAGACACTACAAGAATAGAAAACTCACAATATTCACCATCAATCACCATCAACTATCAAAATTTTGTCATCTTCAACTTCCAGCAAATGACAACATTGCACATTATGCATTTAGGGTTCATCCCCTAATTTCTCATCACAAAGGTTCACAATGCTTCCCTTTTGGTTGCCTAAAACAAACAAGAGGAGAGAGTGTGTGTATGTACTTATTTTGCCCACTAGTGGGCAAAGGTTGAATATAATCCTCTTCATTACATCCAACTCCTTGTTACATCCATATATGTTTAACAAATCACTTGTATAATGATATTCACATATTTCAATCTTGGCTTGATCAATTTGTTGACTTGAGATATATTAAAGATGCAATGTGACAATATAAGGAATGAAATAAATCTAAAGGCGGACTTTCTTGTAACTTAACTTAAATGATATTTGAGTTCATGTCCCAAATGTGTGAGATTTGAAACCAAGAGCAAGTTGCACACTTTTTTGGGGGAAAGGAATGGATACAATTATTAGGCTTGAATTGGAGCAAGAAACCAACAACTTTTATTTTGAGCAAAGGAGTAGGGTGTGTCTTGAGAAAACATTGTGTGAAAATTGATAAGGATAGTTTCAAAGGCAAGACACATTTGAAGGTTTGATTGCTAGTGGTCGATCTTCCATGTTTGCCCACTCTAAACATTGATCATCAAATTTTTCCATTACCTAATGAATATTGATTGAATTTTTTTGAAGTTTGTAAAATAGGAACCTAAATAGTTTTATTGAATGTGAATCATTAAGACAAATTTAATACTACACCAAATGATCATTGCAAATGTGTGATTGTTAGTTAGATACAAGACAATTATAGAAGTAAATGGTTGATTCACTATTAGTACATATTTAAAAATGTTAGTGGTTTGATATTAAAGGATTTTTCAACACCTTTCATGTGCACATGTGATTGTAATAATAAAATTGTAACAAAAATGGCTTGTCTCACAAAACATGACATTGCTTCCAATTTTTGAAGAGCTTTTAAAAACTAAATGTATTTCTTTGTCCACAAACTCCCTACCCATATACCAAAACTTAATGAGACATTGGTAGTTTGAATTAGGTTTGCATATTTGAACCTATAATAAGAATAACAAAAAAACTTCACAACCATGAGTCAAATGCATTTACAACCAACTAGATAACAAAAACAAAAATGTCACATATCCTTAAAAGGTTCCAATTTCATGGAGATATATGATTTACTATGCATTTCCCTTAGTGGTTCCATCATTCTTTAAAGGAACATGTGTTAATTGGAAGTTTGATTCCAAAATTTGGAGAAAGTCCATCATTTTTGAAATACATCCATTGTCTTAAGTTCTTTCTTTTGAAGATCCATAATTTATTAAACATCATATCATCTTTAAAGCACATAACTTTATGAATTTTGTAAGGTTGATCATTGCTATTGTACATGGTTAATAAGAAATATATTAAGATATAGAAATCGTCAATAAGGTCAATTGATCACTGAGGTGAAAATTAATAACTTAAAGTAAATTATGTTGCTTTAAAAAAAACCTTTCAAATGCATTCAAAAGAAAAGGGTCACAAGCACCAAAAACGCTAAAGCTTAACTAAAGTGCATTCTTTAGCCCAAGTTGAAAGTGAACATTTATTTTTGTATTAACCCATCACACACACCTCCTTTTTGTACTATTCCAACAATTTGTCAATGATGTTTGTGATGCCTAAGTTGGTAGTCCACTTTAACTACTTTTCGAATACAACACCAATCATAGCCTCCACTATTATTGCTCAAACACTTGATGTTATTAACAATAAATAAATAAATTGGGTGACCTTCCTTTGGACCCCACAATAATACTTTTCATTATCCATCTTAATAAAAAAAATTGCAAATCCATGCATAACAACTAAAACCTAACAATGAATTAAACATTTTCTCTTTTCAAGCAAATTGGTCAACAAATAGAAAGTAATTGCCAAAGGCAATGTATTTTCATATTAGTCCCAAACAAATTATGCCTTTTAGAATCATGTCCTTTTAACAAATTATTTTGACCATATATTGATAGTTTTTATAAAAAAAACATTCACATTATTTTCAAACCTACATATCTAATAAATAAATAACATCCAAATGATGACTTTATCTCCCACCAACAAGTGACAAGAATTTTTTTTCAAAATTTGCTTATTTTCTCAAATTTTTTGGTTTTGAATGAAAACTTACATGTTTGCAAATGTTTCATTGTTATGTAATGATATGATGTTGGAAAATTGTGGATGAATCTCCCTAACTTACACTTTCATAGTTTGTAGGGGGTGCATGATGTCATGTACCCCTTTCATGTGTTCAAGTACATCACCTTCTCCAAACCCAAACCCACTACCAAAAAAATCACCACACTTTGTTAATGTGAAAGGGAAAATCTTGATACAAGAACCACATATCACCCCAAGTCTTGTTATATGTTGAAAAACTCAATGCCAAGGTGAAGCAACAAAAAAATTAAAAGGTTTGTAGAAAATCCCTCTAGCTTGATGCAAAAAAAAAACCCTCACACATGCAACATCAAAACACATGTCAAAAGATATTCCCTTGCATGTCTTTTGACATGCAACATAAGTGCATGTTTTTTGCATGCAAACATGTACTGATAGTTCACCAAAACAATTATTTAAAAAAAATATAATGACTCACTTAAACAATCTATTTGGCCAATAATTGTTTCTTTCCATTTAAGCACAAGCCCATGAGGCTATTACAAAATTTAAGAGCTATTTTATTGAAGTTAACTCTAAAAAAGAATTCAAAGCTCCTATTCTAATAATCTAATTGGCCATTTGCATTATTTTTCACCCCTTGTCACTATCAAATATTTATTGTATGATGGTAAGTTTTTAATATGTTGTTGGAACCTAGTTCAATGTGAACATGGTTTCAACTTTTTCATGTTTGGGAATTTATCCGCATGGTTTGGTTGTGGAATATCATTTTTTTGTTTTTTAAAACAATGGAAAGAAATCCATTGCAAAAAGAAAAAGAAAGGAAAGGCCAAACTAAGGAAGGAACCCACCCACAACACCCATCACTAAAACACATAATTAATCAACTAATTCCACCTAACTTTTTAGTAATCCTTGGAGCATAATGTGAAATGGGGGCACCACTTTTTATAAAAGTCTACAAGATATTCCTTTTTAGTAGAAAGAACATTGTTAACCAACTAAAGGGTTTTCTCCTATTCAAGCCTTCCATAGGCAATAATTTTTTTTAATATCATATGGCCTACCTTATGGTTAGAACATTTATGACCTTTGAAAATCCTTTCATTTTGTTTTATCCAAAGGTTTTAGATCGTTACATCTTTCAACAAGGTCCAAATTGGCATGAATTCCCTATAAACGTGAAGTAATTTCTTGTTGAATAAACACTACATAGCATCTAACTTCTTCATTTTACCCATCATGGGGGGGGGAAGTAGAGGTGGTTGGTGGGTACTTAAGTTTGAAAATTATTATACTTGTTTAGGTCTAGGTTAGTCTAACCTTAAGACATTTGTAGAATTTGTGAAAAAATGTTTCTAGGGATGCCAAATCATATACACAATGGTTTTCATCTATGTTTTTACATAATTGTGTTTCCATGTGTTGCATGTAATGGCCTCATGGTACATTGTCCATAAAAACCCAACACCTTTATTTGCTTGATTTAATTTTCATATATCCTATCACTTGTTAGTAATGAAACAAAAAAATACAACTTGGAAAAAACTAATAGACTTCACAAATAAAAAACTTAACAATGAACAAGAACTAAATAACTTTATTGGTTAAACAAAACATGATGCAAGCTAAACATGAAATGAATTAAAAGTACAAAGGTTATGACTTGCATTGGAGAGATTGAAGGATGGTATCTTCTTGAACTTTTCTTATACTATCCAATGGAACCTTCTAAAAGACCATTAACCTTTCAAAGAAAATTCCACCAACTAAGCCTTTTATAAATTTATATTAAACAACCTTCTAAAAATTTATGTCAACCATGTTTTCTATAATCTTTCATTGACCATGATTTCTAAAAGCTTTCGTTAATTTTTAGGGATTTTTTTAAGAAATTTTTACTTATCCTATGTCTTCTAGAAACTTTTATGCCTATTTTGCATGGATATTTTTTAAAACTTAAAAAACTTCCTTTATAGTTTGTTATTCATGACACCACTTAACCCTATAGCTTGGGGTTAAAAGATTTTACCACTTTTCAAGCACCTTCCATACTAAACTCTCTCTCTTTCATTTAGTAGTTGGTGCCCTCTCTTTAGTGAAGAATCAAACAATGTCTTCCCATTAGACTAAATCCATTGCTTTGGATTTAAATCCAATGTTGGTTCTTTACCATTAAAAAAATGAAAGTTGGTTATTTTAGAGTCATTATTTATTGTAGAAAAACCACACCCTATGCCATTTTTCTTAACCATTAATTAGTCTTTTCTTTTGACCATTCTTTTGACCATCAAAACATTGGAGCCAACATTAAAGATGTAGACTCAAAGCTTTTCCAAGATGGTTTAGTTGACGCCCATTTCTCCATATGAAAGTAGAAAGCCTTTTGTAACTTGTACTAATATTTCAAGTACCATGTTGGAGTCATTAATGTAAAACCCAATCCACACCCCTTTCGCATTTTTATGTGGGGGAATTGAGTTTTGTTTTCCAATGAATTGGCAACATTTCAATCATCTGTCACCATACCCTTTGTTCGTATTGTTCAAACTAGTGAACACTTTTAATTTCTTCCCAAGTCTTGAATTCATGATATAGGGGGTTCTAGAAATCTTTAATGGTCCTAGGATCATAATGATTTAATCATTTGTTCTTTCAATGAACACCTAAAGTTCTTACCTTTTGAAACATGTAGACCATTAGATCCTTACACTATAGATAGCTTCAACAAAAGCAAAAGGTTTAGGGTTGATAACCTTACTCACCACCTTCCAAGTTGTAGATGTTTTGTTCCAAATCCTAAATCCAGTAGATGGTATGTAACCTTGGACCAAGACCCAATGAACATTAGGTACTCATTTCTTATGTTTGGAGGGATTGGATTTGTTCATCTCATTGGATTTGTACATCTCAAGAAAGTCTTTAAATTGGACACATTAGGTTTTAAGGCCTTTAGCACCCATTTGCATAATAATGCATTGAATGTATTTTCTAAATCCACTAAGTTCAAGCCTCCAATCTTTTTGTTTTGCACAACAATCTATCCAATAGACTTTGGTCTTTGTGTTGTGATCCCACCCACTCCATAAATAATTTCTCAACATTGCTTTACATTTCCATATTGCTTTGATAGACCCATACCAAATTGCCATGAAAAACCAAAGGGAAAAACTAAGTATTGAGTTGACAATAATACCAATTCTAGCAATTGCGAGGTGAATAGTACTTCAAAACTTTTTTCCATAATAAATGCATCCACATCTTGCACCTTTAGATTTAATCCAAATGTAACACCTAATAATTTTGACATCTTTCCATCTACTACCCATTTCTAATTATGTTTCTAAAAACAATTAGGTTAGAAGTTAGAAGTGTTGGATCATAATGGCATGCTCTTATGCCAAGTGAGTTCCAACCCTAATATTGCTAGAAATTTATTGAAGATGTTTACTACCTTGTCAATATTGCTTTCATTCCTTGTCAAAATAAAGGAAGTGTCATTGACATATTGAGCAAGGATTTGTTATTTTCCTCTTCATGGCATTTGGATTCCTTAAATCTTCATCTTTCATGTTTTGAAATTCCAAAGCACACATGAGAAACATGAGTATGTTTTTTGTGAATGTTTTAATGCATGTGACTTTGTTAGTTTCAATAGTATTGGGTGTTGATCTAATAACACGCAACGACATAAACTTGTTCTAGAGACCTTATATAATTTCTTCATGGATATTGTAACCTTGTAATCCTAGTATGTAAATAGGCGATTTTTTAATACCATATAGCAATACCAATTTGGTATGTTCAAAAGTTAGTACTAGTCCAAGATTATTTTATACTTTATATTATTATAAGTCATAATTCAGACATATTAACAATTGTTGTTGAAGTTGGGCAATACACACAAAATTCCACTAGTAGCTTTCGATTATGTCCAAAAACGTGTGGGGGATTGTAAAATAAATGTGTTATTAGTAGATTTGGCATCCAACCCATGTTAGTTAGGAAGTGCATGATTTTTTTGGGAGCACTATATTAATAAAAGGACTTTAGGAGGCTTGAAATTCAACAAAATGTCATTTGAGGGGTTGAAATGAAAGTGCAACAACTCTCTTATGACATGTTCCAATAAATTCGAAAAAGGGTGAAAATTGAAAATTGATGGGCTAAATGAACTTACAAAAAATGAAACCTAGGTTTTTGAAAATTTTGTTCAAAAACATGTGATGATCAATGTTTTTTCTTTTTTCAAATTTGTGAGGTAGTTGAGTCAAGGACCATCCAAAAAATGGATTTAAACAAATTTGGCTATAGGATAGAGAGGAAAGTAGAAAAGTTTAGGAATGTTGTTACATGTTGATGACATGCTAAAACCTATTGTCTAAATATGGTGACATATTTTGATCACATTTGAAAGGGCCATTGTGACCCAACACCCACCAATGCACTAGTTCTGGATGAAGTTGTTTTTGGTTGTTTTGGGATGAATTTCAACCATTTCACTTAAACCAAACCAAATGTTAAAGTGGGTTGTTTTTTTCTTTCACTAATTCACCCTTCCTTTAGATTTCAAAAGTTTCCCCTCCTTTTTTCCCTTTTTTCCCTTCTTCTCTTCCTCTTTTGTTTTTTCTTTGTTCTTCTTCTCTTCCACCATCATCTTTTCTTCCATTGTCAATTTTGTGGTTTCTTCTTCATCATTTTTTCCCCTTTTTGCAAAAACTACTATTGTTATTATTATTTTTCTTCTCTTTTGTTGTTGCTTAAATTCTTCTTCTTATCATTTCTTTCATTTTTATTGTTAATTTAGTTTTATTTTTCATCTTTTGTTTATCTTTTCTCTTCTATTGTTGCAACAACTTTTTGTTCTTCATATTGTTCTTTCTATGTTTTATTTTTCCCTCTTTTTCACCACATCATTGTGCTTGTTGCCATTGTTTGTTGCACCATCACTTAGTTATGCATGTCATGCCAAATATGCCTTTGTCCTTTTTCTTGTATTTTTTTGTTTTGGTTTGTGAAACAAGAGCAAAATAAAAAAAAAGAAGTGAGAAAAAAGGAGAAGAAGACAAAACAATGAAAAAGAAGGAAATAGGAAATTTTAGAACAAGACAAATATTTTTTTTGTATTTTCCTAGTTTTTGTATTTTTAAATTCTAGAAAAAGAAGTTTTTTTTTTCCTTTTCCTTAAATTTTTTTTTTTTGAAGATATATATTTCTAATTCAAGAAGAAGAATTCAAGTTCTCTTTTCCTTTTTTTGGGGTTTTATTTATTTATGTAAAAATAAAAAGATTTTTTTGGGTTTTTTTGGCCTTATTTTTCCAATTTTTTTGGTTTTTTTCAATGTTACTTTTTTTCATATATTTTTCCTAAAATTTTCCCCCTATTTTCTAAATTTTCATGGTCTTTAAAATTCCAAAAGATTAAAGTTTGTCTTTCTATTCTTTTATTTCCTATTTCTTAATCCAAATTTTTTTTTTATAAAAAATATCTAGTAGATGATATATGTTCGTACCCATGTAAATTTTTTTGGGTTTGGTTTACATTTTTCAAACTTGCATATTAATGTGTATCATGTGTTTGATGCAAACTTTGAATAATTATGAAATACCAATTTGTAACCAATGCCATTCAACTCCAATTATATCATTATTAATTTTACATTCATCAACATGCTACTAAGGTGGTTACAACAACAAGAACTTACCGATGAACACACAACATGGTGGCTAATGAAAATAGTTTTAGAAAGGGGTCTCTTGAAATTAAAGAATAACATGTATATCTTACTTGGGTTTCTTTGGCATAAACAATGGCATGGAGTTCATAATTTCCATTTTTTGGATATTTTAAAAGTTTTGATAGATGCAATATTTGCATCAATACATGCAAGTTTTGTCTTATTGCAATTGTAACTTCATACTTGTATCATGTTTGCATGCCTTGAATGTGAGCATTGGATTAATACTTTGTTGAAAATTTCTTTAAAAATATAAGTTTGAAACATATTGCAATGTTACATTATTGCATTAAAAGAACTTCAAAAACAAAAATTCAATGTGGAATACTTGCATTATGGCTACAAAATAAACATTAGTTTTATTAAATAGATTTTGCAATACCCACATTTGAAGCACAAAATACTGGTTGGTTATTTTGGATGGTTTGTGCAATACCCAAATGCTGGGCATAAAATATGCATGTTCAATGAAAAAAATGAGGATGATAAAAAAATAGAAGGAAAAAAATTGATTGTGATAATAATAGAAAACAATAATTTAGAAGGAGAAAAAGAAAAAATTAGAAGAAAAAAAGGAATTCAAAAGAAAAAAAAGAAAAGAATGTTTGCATTTTGGTCACAAAATATGTAACAATTATTGAAGTTTATTGTATTTGAAATGACATTTTTTTCATATGTAGGTATTGTATTTTGTGATTAGATTTTCAACTATTTTAATTTCTAACAATAAATGCCAAAATATGCAATACTTACGTGTGGTACACAAAAGTTGATTGAATGTGCAATACCCACATTCAGGGTTATTGTTTATTGACATCAACGGGTCAAATGTAATTAAAATGGTTGTTAGTTCATTTAATGCAATACTTCCATATTTTGTATATCATACATTGGCAAACATTAACATTGTGTAAGTGATAGGTAAGTAGGTGAGTAAGTAGGTGGGTAGGTAGGTAAGTAAATAAATAGGTGGATAGGTAGGTGAGTGGAGGGTGGGGAGGTAGGTAAATAAGTAGGTTGTGACTAGGAAAGTAGATATGTACACAAATAAAAATCAAGCTAGGTCAATAGGGTAGCCAAAAAGTTTTGTTAAAATATTTTGTTGAAAGAATAGTATTTAGGTTAATTCAAGAAAATACAAAAGTTTTGTCAAAAGGTAAAGGTTTTTCCAATAGGTATAAGTTTAACCATGGAAAAATAAAGGTTTTTCCAAAAGATGAAAATTTAATCAGGAAAAGATTGAAATTTTGTCTATAGGTAAAAGTTTAATTATGAAAAAATGGAAGTTTTGCCAATAGGTATAGGTTTAACCAAAAAGAATTAGAATTTTTTTCAAGTGGTAGGGGTGTGACTAGGAAGGGATAAAGGTTTTATTAAGAGGTAAAAGTTTAACCAAGAAAATATAAAGGTTTTCTTAAGAGATAGAAGTTTATCTAAGAAGAATTAATTTTTGAAATATAAAAAGGTAGGTAAACAAAGGGTTGATAGATAGGACCAAGATGTAAGTCAATAATGTAGCTAGGTCAGTAAAGTAGTTAAGGAATTAAGGTAACTAGGTTGGAGGGTAGTATTGTCAAGGTTGAAAAAAAAAACTCACAAAATAGAAAGGGTCAAAAGTCAGCAGCCCAAAAAGGTTGACTGTGGTATAATGTTGGGTTAACGCAGGGTCAGGAACCGGATGAAGAAATGCAGCCCATCCTATGACAAAACGGCCAACTGGTGCACGGGTAGGTTCTGGTTCACTCTGGCCATTTGAGAGTAAGAAAGAGTTAAAAGTTGAGAGTAGGAGACAGTTTTAGCCAAAAGAGAAAATCCTCTGATCACTTGTATTTTCCCAAAATGTGAAAATTGAAGGTTAATCCATCTCCTTTACTCCACTAATTATTCAACCCATTCCTTATCCAATTCCTCTTTGGAGGATTCTTGATTTGCCAGGACTTGGGTCTTTACATCTTGTACCTTTTCCTCCCCCAACAATTCTAAAGGCACCCATGCTTCTTCACTTAATCTCACTTACCACATAGTCTCACCTTTGCTGGAAGATTAGCCTAGGCCAAACCAAAAATGGTGAAGAACAAAGGTACGCATAAAAATTCTTGGCAATCAATGGGGTTATACACATAGAGTTATCCTGTTATACCTTTACCATTTTGATAGTAATTAAATCATTTTCAATATGTGTCATATTTATTTTTTTCCAAAATCAAGTTCTGGCAATGCCAAAGTTTTGGAATTTTGTTTGACATTATTATTGATTGCCAGTGATAAAGCTTAATGGTGTGCCTAAGTAATGCAAAATTTCTTGGCATTTTTTTCCCCATCTCAACGGTAGGAATTTGAGGAATTTTTTTTCAATTGCCAAGTAGAAAAAAAAGAAAAAAAAGAGAAAAATCTGGTAAAGAAGATGCCGGAATGGTAAAAGGTGATACGATAATATTATTGTACATACTATTATATAAAAGGGTGTTGAATAGGCTTGTCTATAGGTGTGAAGAAAAAATGTAGTGAACAATGAAATTATTGGATTTGGTGGTCTGAATTTTTTAATAGTTATTTTGAGAAAATTAATAGTTAAATGTGTAATAGGGTTTGGTAGGTTTCAGAGAATTTTAAAGGGTCAATGGAAATGGTCGAAAGGCACAATTGGTAGGGTGTTCTTTGCAATGGGTATTAGCCCAGGCCAAAAAATGGTGTCAAACCCTTTTGGGAAGAGAAATTTCATCCAGCCAATGGGAAGGCCCAAGCATGCAGTCAAGGTGCCTTGCTTTTAAAAATAAAGTTTGGGGTGAGGAATTTTTTCCCATTTCTCCCTGGTTTCCGATGTGTTCCCTTTAGGTTTCCAATGGATTCCCTTTAAGTTTCCAATGGGTTCCCATCAAGTTCCCAATATGTTCCCCAGGTTTCCAATGTGTTCCCCAACATGTTCTACATAGCACCTCATTTTTATTCCATATGCTTTGCCAAATGTTGTCCTCCTTTCACCTATATCAGTGGGCCAAAGTGAGGGAAACTCTACACTTCAAAATAAAACTTTCTATTTTGGGGAGCCTCCATAGTTTCTTTCTTTTTTCTTTTTCTTTTTTAGTGATGGGCCAATCAAATTGGCTCATTGCAAAATAAATAAATAAATAAATTGGGAGGGACCTCATCTAATTAATAGGAGAGGTGAATTACAGAAGGTGACAATGCTTTCAGTACCTGAAAGCAGAAGAAAAGTGTTTCACAATTAAATAGTAACTAGATTGCTACGCAACATGTTAATAATACTACTCCACTGACCTGTGTTGCCTCAGATGCTAGAGTTAGGTAGTTGTTTGGTGTTTCTAAAAAGTTGTGTTTTCTATAATCTAGAAACTATGAACTTCTGTTTGAAAACACGTGACTAATTGTATGCTAGCGTACACCCTTACAATATATGCAAGTTGCAACCCAAAATGCATGCTGATCACATGCTTTGGGTACCCAACATTTGATTGCAATCTTTTACTTTTTTGGACAAAAACTTTCAGTTCATAGTTCAAACTTCATACACAGATTTTCATTGAACCCATGTACCTATCACCTCAAGGAGGTTTCGAGAGTTTTATATCAACAACCTTCTTGCAGTATAGATCTATGAAATTGCATTATTACAAGACATAAATGCGAGTTTTGTGATGAATTGCATAGTATATGACAACACGGAGGATATATGTATAGAGAAATGTGCATTGTTGCGTGGTTCAAAAATATGCAGTGTGTACACCATCACTTGTGTTTTCGATGGATGATCATCAACAATAGCACTAACCTCCGTTTTCACAAACCTTTGTTGGATCACTCCTACCATATCTATGGTGGTGAAACAACAAACAATTTCATCACCTTCCATCACCTTCTATTTTATTTTGTTAACTAATAGACCATCACAAGTGTAAAGTAAAATCAATTGTATTGCACAAAAACCAAAGTCACATCAATTAACAATGTTCACATTCAGATAAATACATATAAGGTTCTTCACACAACTGAAAACCACAAACTTGCAATAATGAAAGGAGATTCAAAACTAGTGTTTTTCTTTTTGGTGAACTTTCACAACTTGGGGAGGAAAAAACAAACGGAGGAGTTATGAAGGATATAAAGGCTTTTTTTTGCAAAAAAATGGTTGCAAGTTGTCACATTATGAGAAAAAAAATCCTAAGGTTGTCACATTTAGAGATTGAGATCAGGTAAGTAAACTGTACAGAGCAGGATTCTAAAAAAGTTCTCTTGTCCTGCCTGACATGTAGATTAATATTTAGATGGTTGCCAATTCACCACCTACTTGACAAATTTGAAAAAAAAAACACTTGTCCAAATTAAGTTGATCGAATAGAGTTATCCATAAAGTAAGGAAAACACAACACCAGAACCCTGAGTTTGGTCATACACAGTGTGAGATTTAAAAAAAAAGCTGCAGAACAGTACATTAGCATTAAGGGGGTGAAACTCAAAAAACCATCCATTTTTGTGGTAAACTGAGTTTTATCCTGGCTTTGGTTTTTCTAAAGCGCCTCAACTGCTACTACCCGTGAAACTACTGTAACCTATTCTCAAACCTTGTGCAGTAAATGCTAAGTTTCATGATTTCATAATGAGATTTAATAAAATTTCCTTACTTTGTGGATACCAGTGAAAGAGGGAATAGGGGCAAAAGCAGGCCCCAAGATAGGGTGAAGACAGGGTCACTGTACAGATAATTCTAGTGTCAACTTATTTTGATATTAGCTGGTACTGGTATTGGCTACCTATTTAAATTTTTAGTGCCCCAACCTAATGGACGCGCATGTGTAGATTTTGGGTGCATCCACCCAATCGATGGGTTGTTTTGAAGTTTACCCATCTACTCGTTGGGTTTCTTCTCAAAATATGATTGTTGCGGATCTGGTTTAATCAAGCCTCTATATCATTTTATTTTATTTGGGTTGTCACTTGCCTTTTTGTATCACTAGGTATCATATCATGATGAAATGTAAAAAAAATTCAAATGACTAATTTTAAAATAATTTTTTTTGATAATCATACAAATAATTAGCTTCAATTCCTTTAAATCTTATTAAAATGAGAATCTTAAAAAATTGATTTGAAAAATTATGCAAGAATTGATTTTTAAAAACACATATATTTAAAAATAAATTAAAATATAATATAAAATTATTTTAAGATATATATATTTATAAATTTGATGTTATTTTAAAACTTTAATAAGGCTTTGATGAAAATTTAATAACAAAAAAATTGTAATGAAATTAATTTTTAATTGATCAATTTGTTTGTATTGTTGTTGCCTTTTATGTTATAAAAATTTATCATTGTCCTAAGATAGTAGACATGCATGTATGGGAGCAAACACAATTAATTTTGATACCAACGTGGAGTTGTTTTTAGGTTCAATACTGATTTTGGGCCGGTATATGGCAGCTACATGCCTGGTATATAGATTGGTACGAGATCAGTGTTGATACCAGTCTCTGATGCTATATACCAGACCGACACTGGTCCAAACCAATAACATGAAAAAGATAATTTAATTTTTAAAAATAAAATAAAATAAAATAAAAAATCACCAAAGTAACTTGATTATATCCAACTAACAGTAATTAATAATAATTTAGTAGTTGAGCTTGATTCTCAACATATTTCATCACCAACCTTATAAAATAATTTGGTTTGAAAACCCTCACAAAAGACACTTAGAAGAACAGATCGTATGCTAAAGAGGTCCATAAGGGGTGGGCGGCTGAGGCTCTACGGGACATGACATCAGTCCCATTTCATTTTTGGTTTCTGGATGAAAGCAAAACTAGGTCAGCTTGTGGGGGCTGCACTTGATGTCATGCAAGTTCATCTCCATCTCGTGGCACTAACTCATCATTCTTTTCTTTGTGGAATTGACTCACATGATCAAAAATATTGCAAGGCGCTTCTCTTGCGCAAAAAAGAAGCCAATTTGGCATCAAAATGAATCAAGAATGGCTTGCACCTCCTATCCAAATCATCTGCACTCATGGTACTCCAGATGTCACTCACAAGTTGGGTCAAGTTTGAGCTAAAATCTTATGCCCAAATCCTTCACCAATGCATATAGTCTTTTCCGTATGAGCCAAACCAATAAACATTATTGTATCCACTTTTTTTTAATTGAAAAACATCAGTCTTAAAAATCTTTTGGTAGTGATTTTGACGTTGAATTCAATTACAAAGAATTGAAGTCCCGGGAGGTTGGAATTTGTTGCTTCAAATATTCAAAAGAACTTTTGAAACATGGATTGACCTCGTTTGGGGATGGGGATCGTTCACTTCCTAACACCAAAACTTTGACTAGGAACTTTTAACCAAAATCATTATGCATTAGATTTTTGGAGTATATTCCAAATGTAGGAAAAATTGTTATGTCAATTTACTTTAATTTTTCTTTTCTAGAACATTTCATATTCGTGTCCACTTTGGCATGTTTTCCTCTTTCTTTTTGGTGTCAAAAGTGTCTTTACAATGCTTTGACATCATGAGCAAGATTGTCCAATATGAAGCTTTTTTTTAACTTCATCAGTACACCCACCCAACCATCAAATAACTGGTTATTTGACGGAGGAACTCATTTGCTGATGTTCGAGCACCACCAAAATTTTAGGGACCCTGAGAAAGAATAAGTACTAAAAGCATCTCCAATGCTGCTCAATATGTGAGTGACTGTACAAAAATGTTTTTCAAATCCAAGTTTAGTTATTTACCTATTTCTGACCCCACCCATAAAACTAAAACTGAAATTGCAATGCGTGGGAGATTATAATAACAACCCACTTGGACCAATCAAACTATCTAGCCAATCAACAGAAGGTGTTAGCCTTTGCTCGGCCTTTCGTTAGGGTCCTTGCAAAGTGTACAAAAGATAAATTCTGGGTCAAAACCATTTTGGTGCTGAGCCAAAGCCACATGTTTTGACTTTTCTTCATTCAATTTCAGTGCAAAATTCAGGTGACAAGACCATTCGGTTGTGGTTGTCTAGTGTAAGTTAGGCTGCAGAATTGGGATCCCTAGAAAACAATTGCAAGCGAACTCCTCCTCGGAAATAATTGAGGAGCCGCCCAGGTGGTCATGTTCAAAAGGAGGGGAGGCGGGTGTTTGTAACATCCTGCCAGCCAAAACGTTGATGAATCTGACCCGTCAACAAAGTTTATGCTCGTAGCTCTGACATAGTCAAGGAAGTTTGTGCTTGTAGCTTTTGTTGTGGCTTGTGGTTATTGACCCATTTGACAACACATGTCAAGTGTCATCACAACCATAGGTGACTATGTCATCTGTCCGAAGGCTTTTTGGGAAAACAAATTACAAATTATGCCTTGGTGACGAATTTGCCCGCACCACTTTGCTGAAGTAAGTTTTTTCAGTTTCGCAACACATGTCAACTGTCATCATCACCTGTATGTGACTATGCCGTCCCCAAGAAGCCCCCCACCCCCACCCTTCCCCTCCCCCAAACAAAAGTACAAATTACACTTTGGTGACTAATTCGCGTAAGTTTTTCTCGTTTAATAACACATGTCAAGTGTCATCATAAGCCCTAATTTTTCTATCTCGTTCCTGGGCTCGGGTAAAACAATTTACAAATTACATCATGGTTGGTCTGACCATCTCTTGGGGGCAAGTAAAGTTTCTCAGGCAGCCCCAGCGCATAGTCATCATCATCCTTCAGCCGTTAACAATCCAAATTCATTTTTCATCCAGACGTTCCCAATAATAATAATAATAATAATAATAGCATAGTAGGAAACTAGGCCAGAACTTCCTTCCTTCAAGTGTTCCCAAAGCATGGTTTTGTAGCTGTTCCCCATTACTAGTTGTTAGATCTTCAAAGTTTGTTCTTTGGGTTTACCATGGTTAGAACCAGTGTTGGGTGGTGGTTAAATTGTTTTCCATAATCACCTGTTTCAATTCCCAAGTTAAGAACCAATACGGTTCTCACTTTTTTTTTTAAATCAAACTTTGTACGTTGTCCAGTTCTTTAGGGTTTAGGGTTTCACTTTTAAAATGTTTAGAATTAATATTTTAAAATATTTTTTCAAATTTTCATAGACTCAAAAAAATAAAATCAGGAAGGTTCATTGCAAAGCTCTAATCCTTACTCCTAGAGACCCCAAAACACCAGAACCCTACTCCTAAACCCTAAGAATCAAACTCAGAGATTATTCATATAACCTACCCTAGTATTAAAAAACTAAATAAATAAATAACCAAGTTCTTAATGAACCAGGTATCTTAAATTTGATATTTAAAAATCTGGGTATCAATCTGAGTAGCACCTTAGCTGATACCCGATCAGATATTTGGATGATAACTGGATGAGAACCAGGTCGGGGGTTCTAAATCAAGGTTCGGTACCCACCCAACACTGGTTAGAACCAACCTAAGAAAATTCTGGTCTTTTTACCCTGGTACCAGTGTGGGTGCTGGTTTACACCCAACGCAAAAATAGCTACCCATTTGCATAACGAGGTATTTCTTTTACCCCTAGGCAATACTCTTTTCCAGTTGAGGTTGATGACAAAAGAAGAAGAAGAGGAGGGAAAAGAAAAGAAAAGAAAAGAAACAAAGATTATGTAGTAATTAGACACGTAAGTAGGTAGGTATGGAGTTGAGTAGGTAGGTAGGTACGTAGGTTGGTAGGTAAGCAGCAACCGCTTTTTGGATCCAGAATTTTGGCTTTTTACAAATCAGGACCTCAAATTCTGAGCTTGATTTAGCACTTGCAAAAAAGAGATCTGAATTGGGGCCTGGTTTGAGTCTTTGTTGAACGAATCTGAGGTCCAGAATCAGGAAAAAGGGATGTGAATTGAGACCTGGTTTTTTAGGAACATTTCCCCCGATTCTGGGCCTCAGATTCTTCATTCGCAAAAAGAGATCTGAATTGGGACCTGGTTTTCGAGGAACCTTTTCCCGATTGTGGACCTCAGATTCTTCGTTCACAAAAAAGAGATCTGAATTGGGACCTGGTTTTCGAGGAACCTTTTTCTCGATTCTGGAGCTCAGACTCTTCGTTCGCAAGAAAGAGATGTGAATTTTGGGACCTGGTTCTCGAGGAGCCTTTTCCTTGATTCTGGACCTCAGATTCTTCGTTTGCAAAAAAGAGATCTGAATTGGGACCTGATTTTCGAAGAACATTTTCCCCGATTGTGGACCTCAGATTCATTCGCAAAAAAGAGATTTGAATTGGGACCTCTTTCTCATGGACGCTTTTTCCTGATTCTGGACCTCAAATTCCGAGCTGCCCTAAAAATCAGGACCTGAAAACAGGGGATCTGAATTAGGGACCTGGTTTTCGTGGACCCCGGTTTTATAGCCATCTTCAGCGGCAGAGTCCCAAAGTTCATTCTCACTTTTGCTTTCGTGGACGCCACGATTTCCTCCCCTTCCTCTGCCATCGCCGTTGCTCCTTTCTTCTTCCCCACGCCCCCACTTTCCTCTCCTGCTTCGTTCTTATTCTTGTTCTTGTCACAGCAGACACAGACATACACACGCACACGCACGCACGCACAAAAAAAACAATTCCCTTTCTCATTTTGGTTGACTTGATTGTCAAGAAACCACATCATCTACTACTACCCATCTTCTTGGAGGAGGATTTGGTTGAGGAACTACCTACATACTCGGTTGAAGATCCTTCTGCTCGTGGTCCTCATTCGTTCTTGTAGACTTCTTTTTTTCCCCTCTTGGACGCCGCTTTTCTTGCATTAGAGACTGAGACACTTTAGTTTTTGTTTCTGGTTTTTCTGGGTGGAGTGGAGTGGGTGGTTTGAAGAACTCTCTGCCAATCCTTCTCCGGAAATTCCCTGAGCTTCACTGTCTTTTGCTATATCTTCTCTTTGAAGTTTCTTCCCTTTGCAGCATTAGAATAAGTTGTGGTTTTTGGTGGAAATTGGGGTCATTGGCAATCCTTACAGCTTTCAAAGTTGGTTTCTTTGGTCCAGTGAAGCTTGAGTTGTTCTGGTTTGCTGTGAATTTTTTTTGGCGGAAGAAGCTGCTGCGGTTTTGAATTTGGTGTAGACGGAACGTCTGCAGCAGCAGCAGCAGCAGCAGCTTGAATCTTCGGGATGACACATCAGGCCGCTTCGTCTTTGTTATCGTCTCTGGGATCCGTTCTCCCGCACTTTTCTTTGCATCGCGCCACTAGTAATGTATCATCAAAGCAGCAGCAAAGGCATCCGGTGTTGCAAGAGTTCGAGAGCAAGCTTGCGGAGAAGCTGGAAGCCCTGAAACTGGCAGGGGAAGAGCTAGGGTTTCTGAGCATCGACTGGTTTATTCAATCCATGACTGTCGTGCTCGCCACGCATTCTAACGTCGAGGCTCTGGTCCCAGACCTGCAGTTCCCGCTGACGGAGAGAGACGGCAAATGGGTGGACGAGTACCTAGACGATAGTGCTAAGCTCCTGGATGTGTGCAACGTATTGAAGGAAGGGATTTCGGACGTAGAGCACTATCAGATGCTGGTGCAGGTTGCGCTTCTCAACCTCGACAACAACAACAATGAAAGCTGCTTCAGCGAGGCCAAATACCATCGCGCCAGAAATGCATTACAGGATTGCAAGGAAGCCATCAAGAAGAAGGATACAGAGTACAGGCAAGGGCAACCGAAGTCCAAGCTCGAGAACTGCAGCTCTATGCTGCGGACAATGGGGGAGAAGCTTGTGAATCCCAAGGGTGTAGATGCCGTCAAAGGGAATGGCTTCTTGAATGCTATTTATGGTGCCAAGGTCACCACCATTTTCCTTTGTGGTTTGTTGGTCATCGCTCTGGCTTGCAAGCCCAAGAGACCGCTAATGAACCTGAGCGTGACCAGCCACTACCTGTGGTCATCTCCCCTCCTAAGCTTGCAGCACAGAGTCAAGGAGGAGACCGACAAACGCAAGAATGGAGGATCCATTGCTCTTCTCTGCGAGCTGGACAGCGTTGATTCCTCTGTCAGAAGATTGCATAACCTCATTGACCGAAACTTGACAGACAAGAAATTGGGGCCCTTGCCCAAGCCCCAATGGCAGGAGATGAAGCAGCTTGTGGAAGATTTGAGCAAAAATTCAGCACGTCTGGGATGTGGGTTGGGACCTCTGGAGCAGTATGTGAATGAACTTTTCAGGATACTAATCAACAGTCGGCTTGCACTGCTCGACATTCTAAGCAACTCAAACCGGCAATCAGTCTGAGAGTTGGAGCAGCAGCCTATGGACATTGAAGATCCATGTGATCAATCAAGAGTACACATGCCCACCCGCCTGCTGCCACACCTCTTTGCTCTGCTGCTGCTGTTTCCTCCAAGAATCCCAGTACAAAAGCTGGGACAATCCATGGCAACTGGTTTGGGTTGGTTCTACTTCACTGTCAACAACTTCTTTCTTTAAATTGTCTATATGAGGAACTAGTTTGTATGATATTCGATGCAGCTTATAGTTGAGACACACGTGCATACCAGAGGACGAAGCTAGCTTCTTGCAAATGTTGTTTTTAGGTAATGTTCTGCAGGATCCTAACATGTACACAAAGATCATCAGCATGTCTGTCTACAAGCAAAATAGAATCAAACACAAGAAGTCGCTGTCATGTCAACCCCCTTACAAGCAGGATATCGCACAGTTTTGTTAGTGCTAGTTTACCTTTAGTGCAGAAGGAATGTCAAAGGGATATGTAAGATTAGAGCAAACCATCCTTGATGCTTGTTTATATAGGATTATAATTTTATGTTGCCGCTTGAATAGTGTAGTTTGGTGTATCATCGGCACGAAAATTCCAAAAAGCTCTGTTATTCACAAAAATGCATTGAAAGCCTGTTTATTCATGGTTCTATGTCTGTGTTCTTTGGTTATCATGGCAGATTGAGCTCCCTTGTTACTGGTGTGTGTGTCCCTTCAGGATTCCCTTCTTTATTTTTGGTTGGGTTTAGTGAGACTGCTTTCAAATTGAAAAAAATACATGTGAGGGAGGAAATTACAGGAGGAATTTGGGTGTGTCTTTAATTGCCATTTGTCTGTGCTTCAGTCTCTTTTGTGACTGGTGCCAGAGAAAAGGGTACTGGGGGCCTTGGTTGAGGAACTTTGCTTCATTGAATGACTTTTCCAACAGCATGATGCAAGAAACTTTGGGAATGATCTGCTGAGTGGAAATTTTCCTCTCCCTAGAAAGTCTGAGCAGAATCCTAGAACTAGTGAATGCCTTACAAGTGGTGTCTCCCATGTGATGATGCTTTGCACCAAATGTCATTCTTCTTCCAATTAGGTGTGCTTGGAATTGAGCTTCAATGAACCTACGATTTGTACACAAATGGCAACAAATTGCTTATGGATGTTATTGGCAAGTTAATGGTTTGGGAGATCTCAACATGACAAAACAAACAAACTGCCTTCCTCAGTACCAAAATAGTGTGGATTGTGTCATGTTAGGTAATTATCAATGTTGGGCGAGTATCAAAAATGCATTTGAATATCACCTAGGTATCCTTATCTAAACCTTTCAAGCTATCACTCACTTTGAGGGTATGTGAGTGATACCCTGAATGAAAACTTGATCACCAGCTCAAGGAAAAAAAAATTTAAAATTGAAACCTGGGTGAGGTAAAACCCTTTACTCGGGTCAGGTTCTTCGGATGCTGAGTACAAGGTTTAATGCAGAGGGTTGTACTTTTAATGCACGAGGCTCGAGAATAATTATAGTAGTTGTACAGGTAGGAGCAGTGAAAATATATGTTGTAGCGTGGAGGTGCTCAGGATAAAGGAAAGACAAGATGAAACTCAGTTTACCACAAAAATTGATGATTTTTTTGAGTTCTACCCCTGTTGAATGCTAAAGTATTTTTTTTCAGGTTTTTAAAAATTTTGATTCAAGGGTTTTGGTGCCGTGTTTTCCTTACTTTACTGATAACTTTATTGATTATGATTTTTTTATTTTTAAGAAATTAAAGAAAATTGTAATATTGAGTATGATTTTTTTATTTGAAAAAAAGTAATAACTGGTTTGTGAGAACTACTAAATAATAATCAGTTGTTCTGAAATTTATGAGAACCAACGTTGTGAGAACTAATTAAAATATTTTTAAAAATATACTCATACCATGTCTCAGTGTTTTTTTTTTTAAAAATTAAAAAGTGAAAACTGGATCGTTTGGTAAGTTATTTTGTGAAAACCAAATCTGCTGGGTATCAAGAATTTTTGATACCCACTCAACACTGGTAATTACTTGTGGTTGTCAGTTATTGATTTTTTTCAATATCCCCTAGTTTTGTTATTAAAAAAAAATAGACTTTCACTTACACACAACACACAAGGTATCAAATATTTACATTTTTACATTTTTCTAGTATTTGCCTAGTATCAACTTGTTGGAAAGTTCTATCAAGCAAATTATCAATAAGTTTTTTTTTAAATAGGGGTAAGAATCCCCTTGTATGCTTAAGGGTTGATTATTTGAATATCATGTTGAAAACCGGTCAATTTCTTGTCTAGGTTGGTTATTAAGCTAAAATATTATTATTATTATTATTATTTTAAAGCTGAAAAAATATATATATTCTAGTTGTTGATTCTTTTTCCCTTCACTTCATTTGTTTTCCTTCAACTTTGAATTCAAAATGCAATCAGTAGCATGCACATCATCCATTCACCATGCTAACAAAAAACTCACATCATAACCTAGTTGATAGATAGGTTCAGTTATTTTTTAAACAACTTGTGTTTGGAAAACTAAAAACTCTTCATCATAAGGTTCATCTACCACCTTCAAAACTAAAACATTAAAAAACTTCATTACAATGAGGAACTCATGCCTCTCAATTTAGGGTCAATTGAGTCTTGAATAAGTCCCATGCAACCTTTACCTCCAAGTCCAAAAGGCTCGGGGTTACAATGTTTTCAAAACTAGATTGTGCACTAGGTGTTGAAATTGAACCAACCACTAGCCATGTATCTTCCAATGAACCCATTTTCAAATCATTAGGACCATCATAATCATAATTTGGCAATAGGTCTTCATTTAAATTCAAAGTTTCAAATTTTTTCATTTCTATTCTAAACTCTAAACTTCTGAAAAAAACTCAAATCAAAACTCCTAAACATCACTATATTTTGAAGTTAGAAATGGAGAATGGTTCTTGGGAGCTTTTTGTTGATTGTAAATATAAAGAGAAGGGTAAAATGTGGCTATGGGTACAACTTGCCATATTCAAAGATTTTGGAGCAAATTGGTACCCAAAAACTAAACCCTAAACCCACTTAAAAGCTAAATTGAAAACAAGGAATGGAAAATGAAGCTTCTTTCAAGCTAAATCAGAACACTCAAACAACTTGCAAAATTTTGCTATAGATTTTAAGGTTTTGACCAACTCTCCCAAAACCTTTCTCCATTTCAAAACTTAAAACTACATATTGAAAAAGAGTAGATGAAAACAAAGTCACAGCAAACTAAAGGATCACAAATCACACACCAAATGCCGATTCAACTATTAAGAACGCATTCAAACCAATCAAATCCCCATGTAGTTCCTTACATTCCAACTTTCAACCTTGTTTTTTTGCTTGAAGGAATGAAGATGATGGTGATTGACAAGACGTAGCTTCGAAAGGATCAATTGATTCTTTTGATTCCGTACAAAAAGGGGATTGCCAGACACGAAGAAAGAAAAGACATCAAAAGCAAAGTAGGAGAGACGCCAAGCACATTCAGGTGAAGTATGGATTTAGGGTTTGAGGTTTTAGATATTGGGCATTTGGTGACATAAACAGATGACAAATGTTCAAATGAAAAAGAAATGGATGAATGTGAAACTAATAACCAACTTGGGTAACAGCCATTGAGCACACATTGGGATCCGTTGAATGAATTTTGAAAGGGAAAATGGTGAACCTTCTTTAGCCAAAGTGAAGTCACTATGAGATTTTCTGTTTTCTGCACAATAGTCTATTGCTATACAGTTCAAAGCTTTAATGCTCTATACAACTGGATCTTTGAAGATCTTTTCATATCAATTCCATTCAAGTTCACAACTTTGGCAGTTTCAAGATCCCACATTATCTTTTACATTTTGAAGTCCAGAGTTTGAATTTACAGCCCCTAGAACAGATTGCAGTTTCCTTCTAGAATGAGGGATGGTGCTTAGGGTTCAACCCTGACACCAATCTGACTATTTGAAACACTGATCTGCTACAGACCTCATCATTGAGGACATGGAGTTACCTTATCCAATGTTTCTTTGAAGCTAAAACACTCTTCCAACTGGCCCTGACTTCTAAGTTTTGCTCAACTTCATCCAAATGTCACAAAGGGCCCCAATGGTCCATCAAGAGATTAGTCAGTCACACAAGATAATGGCAAGATGAACTTGAGAACCTTCATCAACACAACATATATGCACACAGACTTTAATCAAACCAAGCTAAAAATGTAGTTGCACTCACAAGCTACATTCCCACATCCTCCAGATAATTACCCATTTCCAAATGGCCATTTCCAAAGGAAGGAGTTTTCAGCCAAATGCCAGCATTCTCTTCATGAACTCAAACTGGTTGGCAATTCTTTGAAGTGTAGATACAGTTCCCATGCATCCTGTCTCAATTTAAGCACATGTTCATTATTCCAACACATGCTTATTCTCTGCACTCTTTGCAAGTGCAAGCAAACGCAGCTGTTGTATCTTTGGCCTTCAGACTTGCAAAAAAAACCAGTCTGTGCACATGGCCAAGCAATTTTAGATTGAACCAAACTGTTGGTTCCATTGCTCAAATTTTTGGAGTTGATCCCTTGACACTGATGGCCGTATATCGTTCAAGGCAATTTTAAAATCTGAGTATCGCAACTGCCGCACCTGTTTCAATCGTACAAAAAATGGACATATCACCTTTAATAACTTTGCAGATATCCATGGGGAACTTCACTGACTACACCCTATACAACCCCATCACAAGTGTGGTGACTTGTCAAAGTCTCTCTTCATTGAGTAGCTTACTATTTCTTGTAAACAGAACAGCAAAAATAAAAACCCCTCTTAGCACTCACGAAGACTAGTCAAAAATTGGAAGTCAATTTTGGCAGCATAGAGCAACTGCAAACTATTACTCTTATATTCAATTAGAGATGATACACTGATGAATAGAGATTAGCATATTTTAACAGGGGACAGAAACAAGAAGTAAAGAAAGTGGTGATCTCAAACCTCATTCCTTTTTATGGTGTTGACACGGCCACCTAATTCACGGATCGGAACCATAGCAGCTTCTTGACATAGAGCATGTAAATCACTCCCTGAGTAACCTGCTAGCAATCAAGCCCTGATTGTGTCATACTAGTCTGTAGTGTGTTATTGTGAGTGTTAACAACAGAACAGAACATGTTTCTCTCACCCTCAGGACTCTAGACAAAATGCTAAAGCAAAGTTCCCAACTTGGAATTCTACACAGATGGCTGTTCCCAACAACTCTACAAAATGAGCACCAGAACTTTAGACTTCTTCCAAACTGAACATACAGCTTAAGAAATTCAAACACATATAATTCACTTCTATAGCAGACTTTAACCGTGACAATGAAAATATCTTCTCACACAAGAACTACCATTAGCAATTGAACTCCAGTCAATACATTCAGTTGAAGACATATTACAAAACATAATGTTCAAGGAAACTCACCATCTGTGTCTTGAACAAGACGCTCCAACTCTGCCCCTGACAGAACAAAAAATAAGCCATGTTTAGCCCATGCTCCCCAGTACTCAGATTGAAAAATACTAGAGTCTGGAGACTGAAACTAACTCAAAACCTTTGGAAACCTGTCTCTTTACAGTCTGACATCCCCAAAGACATTACATAAATGACTGGAATGCAAGATGCCCCAAGATGACAATAGCTTATACACAATACCAAATTTTCCTGCAAAATTCATTAAATACCTTGCAAGGAATAGTCTTCTCCTTTGAGAAGATTTCTCAAAAGGGCCCGTCGAGCATCTGCATCAGGGAGTGGAACATAAATCCTTTTCACCTGGATATGAAGTTCAACAAAACAAACACCCTGTCAAGACAGTGCTATGCAGTACAACCCATAACAACAACTTTTCCATCACTTTTTATCTCATTACTGCCAATAGATTAGTAAAAATACCAAGTCCTTTGGAGCAGACCTGGCCAGAAAGTTGCATTGCGGAACAACCCCATTGTTTGTTCAAATTTGGGTTTTTGAATTCCATGTCATTGATAGCCAGTACAAACTAGGTACAATCTGGCAAGTTAGAAGACATGGGTTCCACATCTCTAGAAAATACGTACAGAATACATTTGTCACCAACATGTATACAGGAGAGAAGACTTACTAGGCGTCGACGGACAGCAGTGTCCAATTCCTCTGGTCGGTTTGTTGCACCTTCACAAAAATAAAGTTAAAATCAAGATCAGCACAAGCCACAATTTTTTGCTTATGTCAAAATGGAGATGAACAAAGTTATGCTTATACCTGGCAGCAGAACAAGAGAAGAGATCTTTTGACCACAAAACTACATAACAATGATGCTACTCACCCATAACAATCACACGGTCATCATCTTTTGATAAAACACCATCAAATTGAACCAAGAATTCTGTCTTCAGTCTCCGGCTTGCTTCATGTTCATTTTCAGATCGTGATGACATAATGCTGTCGATCTGTCATGAATGAATCTCAGAAAATCTGGTCATAATTAAAGAAGATGACAACACAATCTGTCACTCACAAATTAGAGAGCAATCTGGATAATGATTTAGTGAGTTTTTAAAATCAGCCTATGATCCACACTGGACTTTGAAATACAATGGATGATTTTATTAGAGCCTTGGCAGCACCAACTCGTAATTCAGAACAAACCCCTAGGTAACCATTTTAGTTGCCTTTTAAGTAAGTGCAAAACCACAGAAGTAATACTTTTGGTTCCATTCAAAACATTCTTGGTCAGAAAGATTACATCACAACTGACTATAATAACATTAAGCATAAAATTGGCCAAATATAATTCCGGATACCTTTTCATAAGGAAAAACCAGAACATCAGATATATACACTTGTGTAATACTGCTGCAGTGGCTGATGTTGTTAAATACCTCATCAATGAAGATCACTGAAGGCTGCCGAGCTGTGGCAACTGCAAACAAAGCCTTCATTAATTTCTCCCCTTCACCCACCTGCCATCATTTAACACGTGAATTGACTCCAGAAGATGAGAAGTCCCAGCAATTCCCCCAAAGCTCTTGGAAAAAGAAAGCGGTGATCAAAATCTGCAAAGTGTTTTTGCAATCACACTGCTAATTTGGTAATAGAAATGTCAAGTAAAGGACACTCAGCCAAATGTTTTGGTAAACATCACAAATACTTATTTTCCCTGAAACTGATTTGAGCAAACTGAAAAGACTTTACTGACACCACTAGGTCACATCATAAGTACTGCAAATTTCTGTACACTTACAAAATTAAGTCAACCTGAAAGGAATTGAGAGATAACCTGATAATAACGTTATGGACATTTAGATTTGAGAACATGACAGCAACCAATCAGAAAAGCATCCAGAAAAAAGAAACCCATTCCTAAAGAAAAGAAAAAACAGAACTGAACTGACCAGCAGTTTGAACAACAATGACCGTCATACACATGTTCAGGGACCTTCAACAACATATCTATGAGATTGTGGACAAAACTCTGCAGCAACACTTTGATGGTAAAGGGAAGGTAACAAGACAATAAGCACAGTCATAACCTTATATGAATTGCTCACAAAATGTTAGACCATCATCTCCATCATGAATAGCAGCAATGAGCTGCCATGACTCCCAACTGACTTCATCAGCTGCTGATGGTGGGTGCAGATAAGCATATAATTTCCAGGGATACAAATTTAAAGCAAACCATTACAAAAACATCTTTGTCCTGATTTTCTGTCACATTGCAGGAACACTCAGTCATGACATTGGCTGGCAGCCAAGAGATCCTAAACCTTCAACAATAACATGTCTGATATCAACATTGACCATAGCATCTGCACAGACTTCATCAGGTTCCTGACACTGGGTGGAGGTTGATGTCAAACATTAATCATAATGAGTTTCTGTCATGACACTAGTGCATGCTCTTCACACACATCAATCCTGAAGCTACTAAGACAGCTTTTGATGCCCTATGAAGCTTATTAATTATCTCAAGATGTTGACAGGAATAAATCTTTGACTTCAACTTTTGCAGATTTTTTTAATCCTCGTAACAGAAAAACTGAGCTGTGATGCTGGCTAGTTTAACAAAACCTTAAAGATAAGGAGAAGACCCCAAAAAACCCAATAAAAAAGAGGAACACAAAAAGAAACAGGCAGAAAAAGAAAGAAGGCAAGAAATGAAAAAAACCCAGAAAAGAAAGGAGGTACAAAGGAGAAAAACAAAATGGAGAACTTTGAGCAAAGTAACTTTAGAGGACAAAACTTTGTCACAAGAAACAATATTGGATTTCTGACAAGCACAAGAAAAGCTTCAGCTTTTAGAACCAAGATTTCAGGTCGAAAACATACCCATTTTGAGGTCAGAGTGGAGGCACTTATGCTGAAAAATGTTGCAGCCGACTCAGATGCAACTGCCTTGGCTAGCATTGTTTTACCATTTCCAGGTGGTCCATACAGTAGCAGGCCTACAACAAGGATAGAGAAATTACAGATCCACAGTCAAGGTTCAAGCTCAGGTGCATATTGACTACATTTTACTATCAGACAGGCTGCATGATGCAATTTCCTGCTGGCAGTTTATTCAATATGTGAGCTGTATGTGCAGTTCACCACAGATGAAAAACCTCCCATCAAATGGATTTGTGCATGAGTGGCCCCGATGCCTTCTCAGATCATTCTCAAACCCACTACACAAGTCTAGGTATGGCCCTATATTCAAAGTCTTTATCTTCAGTGAGCGGCTGTCAAGAAACAGTGCATTTCTAAGTTACATTTCAGACTGGTCTTACATATCCTTGTTCAAAACTTCCTTGGTGAAATTCTGGTAGACTGCTAACACACCTTGCTATCTGGCATTCCACATCACAAATTAGTAACTACTGTACCTCGAGCAGGTTTTCGGAGACCCTGAAAAATGTCACTTCGGACTGATGGTAGAATTACCATTTCCAATAAAGCCTGCTTTGCCTTTGCAAGCCCCGCTGTCAAAAAACAACACACTAAGAGTCAAATCAACCACAGGCACAGATGTCAGATGAGATTCGTCTACAACACAGAATTCACCAACAATGATATTCTTGCCTCCATATCACTATGAAACAGACCTCAAACCACTAACAGGTAGAAGGCTAGCCACTTACCAATGTCCTCCCATTTGACAGCGGGACTTCGGTCAACAATTTCATTTTCAATAGTGCTAACAAGCTTGGGATCCACACCATTTACAGCTAATGCTGCAGTTGATGCTAGCTGGGGACTCTGAACTCCAATCCTCTGTTCAGCCCTGACATTAGGTGACATAGAATGATGCCGTTGGGGAGGCTTCTTTGCCACTTGTACAGGCTGTGCTGACCGAAAGCTTCCCACATGTCTAGGGGCACCAGATCCTGCAGTCGTTCTCTGTGTAGAGAAACAGTTAGACAAATTCTTTAACACCTAAACAAACACTATAATAAACCTAAACATAACACTACCCCCTAAATCCTGGATGAAGATATCTACCAATTTGAGAATTCTGCGTAACTATTGGCATACTTTTGCAGTGATAGGCTTTTCAGCCTGTGACCGAGACTCCAAAACCTGCAGTCGCTCAACCACTTTGACCTGCCACTTTGCCATTTTGTCTTTCCAGTGCCGAGCCTCCTCCGCCAATCTATCCATGTAAAAAAATTCTCATCAGGAAATGAAGTGGCTTCCTGTGTTAGCTGCAAATTTTAATTTGCATTCTACATGATCCTCATATAGATCAAACCCATCAAGGAGACAAAGCAAGTTGATTAACAAACTGTTCTCACATTATGCCCGCTGATGGAGCCATCTTATATAAGGGTCTGCAAGCATGTTGAAGGTTTCAGAATCCTGACTAGGATCTGCTAACGGACCAGGCTTAAGACTGACCACGACAAGTGTGCAAAGAAAAGTATGGACTCTCTAGAAAGCTTGATGCTTTACCAAATTCCAAGATAGAAACCAGCTGAAATGCTCTAATGCATTCATTTGCCAGCAACAGAAGTAGGAATGTGATAATAATGTCGAAAGACGATCTAATCATGTTCTGTCCTTCTTGTGATGCCACAAGCTACTTGGCTAAAGAATTGAACCTCAAGCAACACTATAGTGCCTTCTGCTTTACAATTCACAAATGCAGGAGGTGAGTGTATTAATTATTAGGCAAGAAACTGGCTAGTGGAGAATTGTGAACCTGCTGGATTCAACAGTTGCATGTGCAGAAATGCCTTCAGAAAGAATTCTGTCAGCATTCCGATAGTGCTGAAGTGCCTCAGAGAAGGTACCCTGTTCATCAGCCCGCACGGCTTTGTCAATCTCATCTTTAGCCAAGCCAAAATAGCCCTTCAGCCTCTGCACAGCACGTTCACCATTGGTATTCCCCAGCACTGAGGAGGAGGAGGGGGCGCTCCTCATAGTAGATGATGGGATTGAAGAAGCTTGTTGTTGCAATGGGAGCTCTGTTGTCTCCTTGAAAGGCCACAAGGAGGTAGTCAATGTTTCGAGAAACCTCCACATCCCACATGCTCCTCCTGTTGCAACCCTAATTCAATTCAGCTACAGCAGAATAGACTGAAAAACCACGATGCTTCAAGAAACCTCCACATTCGACATGCTCCTCCTGTTGCAACCCTAATCCCATCAACCCTAATTCAATTCAGCCACTGCTGAATAGACTGCAAAACCACAATGTTTTGAGAAACCTCCACATCCCACATGCTCCTCCTGTTACAACCCTAATGCATAAAACCCTAATTCTGAATAGACTGAAAAACCACCCACCCACCCACCCACTCTCCAAAACTCAAGACCCAGATCATAATACAGTAAGTCAATCCTGAAGAAGACTGACCTAACTCTTCAGTTCCTACATCTTCAAGGGATCTTCTAAGGATGTAGTACGACGAAAGGAGCAAGAACATCAGCAGATGCACTACGCGATCAATACCCAAAAGCACAATCGCACTGAAATAAATACATACATTTATAAAGACATACTTACCTAGCTCTCATTTCACCAAGACAGATTCCCAGTGATAATCCTGCCGATCATGCAAATTTTGCGTACCTGATTTGCGTGTTGGTGCTTGGATTGAGAGTGTCAAGAAATTCGATTTTGTTTTTCTTTTGGGTGAGATCAAATCCTGCAACCAGAAAATCTCCTTTGCGTGGGGGATGGAAAAAAAACACCAAAAACAAAATCTTTAAAAACTCTTCAATCGATTCTGGGGATCATCGAATAATTTTCTGGGGGGAAATTAATCAATTCCCGACTCGATTCTCGACTTCGTGACTTCGAGAATCGATTCAACTCGAAGTCACGAATTTGGGGCATTCAAAACTGAGAAGAAGATGGGAAGTAAGGAGTGAGTGTAAACCCTAGCAAATTATATTTGGCAAAAGAGAAACACACACCAACAAACAAACAAACAAGGAAGAAAATGCACAAACTCCTACCTACCAATTGCAAGTAGGTAACAAATCACCTAGATGTGAGTCTAATTGATGGGTCGTATTTAAATGTTCTCTTGGATGTTTTGTTATGGTTTTGTTGCATTCTTTTGATGTAATCAATACACAAATTTTTTTCTTAATAGGTGAAGATTGAATTTCATGTTAGAAATTTAATGAAAGTGGAAATGATTTCGTGCAAATTTTTGTATATCATGAAATTTGTGTTTTGAAAGTGTAAGATTCAAGGAACAAGTGAAAATATATTTGAGTTGAGAATTAGTCACTCCAAGTGTGGCCAAGGTAGATGTGAGTTTAATTCGTGGGTGGGTCCCCACTAGGTAGTAGGACAAACTTTGTGGTTCTCTATGAAGTTATGTCTTGTTTGCATCTTTGTTGGTGATTTCTTGTTCAAAATGGCAACCCTCTCTTTGAAGCAAGACATGTAAATCACTTTGAGAAAATTGTTAGTATGATCGAAGAGCACCTTAGATCTTTGAAGATTCTTCATTGAGAAGAGAAAGGATCTTACACTTGCTCTTTAATAATTCAGGGATCTTATGCCCCATGGTGACTCACTTTGGGGTTTGCTCTTATGGCTCCCAGGACTGAGGTCCTCTCTCTTTGTTTCTTCTTTCCCCCTTCATGGGATGTTTTGTTTAATGAGGTTTGTCAAGGTTTCATCATAAAATCTTGTCCTTACAAGTTCTTATGCATACTAAAGTTGCAATCAAACCAGCAATGTTACATGACACAAAATCCTATGTGCAATCTTATGTGGTGGCTAGTATGAGTGTGATGAAAAGGCGATGGTAGGCAAACATTAAATCTTGAAAACATGTAGATTTGGGCATTAATATTGAGGTGTTTGCTAACACCCCAAAAAGGGGTCCTTTAAGTCATGTTAAGGTAGTTCTACCATATCTCTAGGTCCCCCATTTCTTCCTCACAATTCCCCCATATTTTTCCTTAAAATAATTCTCTTCCTTTCCCCTCCCTTCTTCTTTTGCATCCTTTATTATCCTCTCTTCTTTGCTCTAATGCTTCCTCTCTTCTGTTTTTTTCTTTGTTCTATATTACATCCTCTCCTCTCCACTCTATACACATTGCATTACATAATTGACGCAATTGAAGGTTTGTTGTATAGAATATTACTATAAACAAATTGTTAGAATTCAAATTTCTACAAACAAGACATATGGAAATTTTTAGCACAACGATTTTTAAAGTCTATGATCAATAAAAACTTGCAAGAAAGCAAACAAGGTAAACATTAGAAATGAAAAACTCAACAATTACATATTTCTTTTCATAAGAAACTTGAAATAATGTCATTAGACAAAACTTAATCACCTATTTTCTTGGAGTAGATGTGTTTATGGGCAACTCCCTTGCAAGGTCAATTGGTCTAGTTAGAAAGAATAACAAAGGAAAGAAAGTTGTCAACTAAACTTTAAATTCAACTATTGAATTCCAAACTAGGAAACCAAAACAGCCCAATTGGGAGCATGACGAGATTGTGGCTTTCATCAAAGCAAAGATAAACGAACATGTTACAAACATGCACAAGATTGATGGTCGAAACTAATTTGAATCAATAGTCACCAAATGGAAAAAAATATTAATGTGCATGATGACAAACAAATGTTTAGCTCACCACAAGAATAACCCACTTTGTAAGGACAAATGGGGTGTGATATTAGGAAAGTTCAAAAAGATCTATTACTATATGGTAAGGACTGAACACAACGAGAAATATTGGTCCATGACCATAGTAAACATGGTTGCTTTCAACCTTCCAAAAAACTTTGATCAAGGAATGTATGAAATGATTGATGAATTTCTTGGCATGAAACCAATCTTCAATTCACCACATATGAAAAATTCCATTAACAATGCATGTGACATTTATATTTCCTTTCGGCCTCACCTTTAATGAAACAATTGAAATCAATGAAAAGTTAATAACCTCAAACCTTGAAGTAGGAACACAAAATTGGACCCAAATTTCAAAACATGAACACATAAGTTTTATGGGTTAAAAAACATTCATACATGTAATAATGATACTTAATTGTACGAACAACCTCCAAACACATCACATTTAGTTCATGTAAGTAGGAATTTCACATACATATCATCAATTCACAAAAACAACTAACACTTTAAATCCAAATCAACCAAATGCAAATCCAGTCCCAACTCACCTAAATATTATCCTAGGTACCAATCCACCAACACCAATTCCTAACAACAAAACAAAACTACACAAGTCTTTTGCAAATGTAAGGTCTATTGGAAATACAAAAGTGAAAACAACCTAATATTCTATTCATAAAAGCATGGCTAAAATTTTTTAAAATAGCAAATTGTTGTTGTAGTCCATCAAACATATCAATGTTATTAGTGTGGTGTTACAAGAAAAGTAATTTGAGTATTTCAAGGTTAGAGACAAGGTCATCAATCATACAAAAATGAACATGGTCCAAGCTATAAACAATTTGACTAAAGTTATGAATCTAACCTTCACACGACTTGCCATCAATACCAACACCATCAACAACATGGCATGGTAACAAACTATTGAAGCAAGTACAAACATTATTTTAAAATGTGATTTGATGATTACAAAAATATAATTGTAGCTAAATTAGACTTGTTGTTTATGTCATTTTTGTAGTTGCTTATGTCAAAATGCCACAAACATTAAGTTGTATATTTGACTATGTAATCATATGAATGTAGTCATAAAATTCATGTTTTGGTGTAGGGAACATAGCAAGTTGTTGAAACAACTATAAGGCCTACAACAAGTTATTGAAATGGTTAAGATGAATAATATGCATTCTAATGGGTCTATTGAAAAAGTAGATAGTTGAAGATGATGATTAAAGCTACAAAAGTCAATGGAAACAACTAAAGACGATTGAAGGAATTGAAGTTAAATAAAAACTAATTAAAAATAAATAAATGATTAAGGTACATACAATGAAGTAACAAATTCCAATGTGTAAACTTTTGAGGGACTACAACAAACATTTGAACATACATAAAATTTTGGATTAAAAGATATTATCGACAAATTATGGGTTTATGATTACTATATCATTTTTTTAATTTGTCAATATACTAAATAAGTTGTTTCCAAATATTGTTTTTTTATTATCTCATGCCCTTTAGTTTAAAATTTTGTACGTATATTAGTTGTTGGTATTGAAATTGTTATTATTGAATTAACTTATTTGCACATATATTCAACTTCTAAAGGGCTAATTTCTAACTCAATAATGTGAAACAATTGTTTAATATTTGTTTCATCTTCAAACCTAAATAGATTGTACAACAAAAAAACATGTAAATGGGTGTAAACAAAATATTTTGTACATAATTGTTACCTTGTTTTCTACTTGAAAACACCAAAAAAACAGTTTTTCAAACTTCTAACCTTCCTTTAGCATTTCAAAACAAATGAATTTTTTTTTTCATGGGCATTTCAACCTCCCTTTAACTTTTAAAAGCAATTTGTGTCATATCATTTGGACTTGAAAAAGTACCCCAATAGTATACCCAAAAGTATCCTCCATTTTTTAGAGGTTGGGTGTCACAACCCTAGCTTTGGGCTCGCGACTAAGGCAAGGGCTTACGAAAATGCGGACCAAAAGTGAGCCCGAAAATCACATTTCATGGTCCTGGGAGTGCAAGAAAATGTGAGGGACCCCACACTCCCAAATGAGCTCCCACTTTGAGAGTTGGAATCCTGATGGACTGCCAAATCTTTAAAGGGCGATTGTAGGGATCAAAACTCATTGGATTGAAAAGTTCATTATATCACTGGAAAGATCTTAGAACGTAGATGCCTAAAACGGGCTTGCATTACCCATTTAGATACTTCATACATAAATTATGGCCAAAAGAAAGGCCGGGAGTCAAATTGCCAATTTGACTCCCGACCACTAAAAGTCAAGAATCGTCTCAATTTCCTTACATGCAGGTGGCATGCCAAATACTATTGGAAAGTTCTTGACAAGGGCTACAACTTTTTTTCAAACATGACCTCAATCTGAGATCTACACACAAAGTTATGGGCCTCCAAAGTTGCGGGAATCCCAATTTCGGGAATTTCGGGACTCTCATTTGAGAGTCCCGAGATAAAATGCCATTTGGCTGTTAGCCCCATGGCTAGGCATAAAGTATACTATAAGGGGGAAGGTGGTGGCTTCCCCCAAGTCCGAGCCATGGTGAATCTTGTGAATCCGAATTTGTCCATGGCTCATCCGTGCATCAAAAGTGCTCATACTACACACTAACCAACTTGTTGTTTGGTTTGTGCAGGTTCTTATGAATAATTGATGTTTGTCACTCTTCTTAGTTGTAGAAAAAAAGACAAACATAAGTAAAGAAGAAAATGAACAAAAAAAATGGGGAAAATGTTACTTATTCCTTGATGTTGTAAGAGGAAAAATGAACAAAACAAAAAGGAGTAGAGGTAGACAAGCCAAAAAAAAGGAAAAGATGATGAACCCAAATAGAGAGGTACATACAAATATAATAATAAAAATGACAAGCACAAACAAAAAAAATATGAATATAAGAAAAAAAATGACAAATAGGGGTAAAAAACTTCTAAAAATTATTTACTTCATGATGTTGAAGAGGGAAATAATGTTTTGTGATGTTGCAAAAGGAAACAATGTTCATAGAAATAAAAGGGAGGGGGAGTAATGCCAAAACCTACAACAAAACAAAACTTGCAACAAAGTTTTCCAGTTCAAAACTTGTAAATAAATAACAAAAGATTGAAAAACAAAGAAAAAAACTTACAAGAGAAAAACATTACAAATTTTAAAAATCAAAAAATATGAAGTTCATATATTTACAACAATGTATAGTGCAGATGAGAAGTAGGGTGTTAAAAATGTTGAAGTGTAATTGAAAAGTTGGGAAGGTTGCAAAGGCTTTATAGGTGGTGAAGTGTCATGTGAAACTAAAAAATAGTAGCAACAACAAGCTTTGAAAGAATAATCAACACTAAATAATTGAAACAAAACACGAACATTGACAATCATGAAAGATAAATGCACAATGCAAGAGAAAAATGAGCACAATGTGAAAATCATAAAAGAGAAATGAGCACAAATTAAAAAAAGATGAATGTTTGACATGCATGAAGGCATGGAATTGAAAGAAAGATGAAAGAGACAAAAAATTTGTGCACATAATCACGAAATAACCTTTTTTCAATTGGATAAATTTTATCAAAAAGTAAAATTACATATATAAAGTTCAAAAATCAAGTGCATTTGGAGGTTTTGGTCACTGCAAGTTAACAAAAAAAGTCATTTAAAATGTCTATATTTCTATAGTTGATTTGTAATGTATAACCAAAAATATGAAAAAATATTTAAAGATTTATACATCATAGTTAATAGTTAGATTTGGCCAAATCTTCATGTGGATGATCGCCATTATTTTTACATCTTTCTATCAATGATAGCCATTTTGCCACCCAAAAATAAATTCCTAGAAAAAACGTCACTATGGACACTAGAAGAAAACTGGGATTTTGTAACCAACCAATTTGCGACTAGTTGCAACTATTTGACATTTACAACTATTGTTGATTATATCTACAACTATTTTTTGCATTTGAAGCCACTTGCAACTACTCTATGACTAACTTACGACTAATGGATTTTTCATCCTTTCATTTGGATAGCTTTCAATACAATTTCTATCCAAGAAGACCCCTCTACCTACCATTAGTTGCAAATGTCACCAAATGAGTCATAGCCCTATGAATATTCCAAATGTATTATACATATTTTAGGCATAAGGGGTCCACAATTGTGTATTGAATGTA
>Ga0209611_10001373_pt1 | contig 41066 bp, 42 predicted proteins | sample S1TSphgellanicum_3_FD_187693 | JGI IMG/M metagenome (GOLD analysis project Ga0209611, IMG submission 187693) | Host-associated microbial communities from peat moss isolated from Minnesota, USA - S1T2_Fc - Sphagnum magellanicum MG (SPAdes) (version 2) | ecosystem: Host-associated > Plants > Peat... | reverse complement strand
TCAATGAAATGAAAAGCTTGAAATTGTTGCCAAAAACTGGAGAGCTGTCTCTACAACAAACCAGAAACAAAAACATCAATCAAATCAAAGCTTGAAATCGTTGCAAAAAGCTTAACATTTGTCTCTACAACAACCAAAAACAAATCAATCCAATCAAAGCTTGAAATTTTGTACCATTTCGCAAGAATTGAACTCCGCTCGCTTAGTGGTTTGTATGGCAGCGAACAGAGAATTTCTGGAGAACGCAGTGCAAGCAGGGGTTGCAAATCTTGGCAAAGCATGTGGATTCGATCGAGTATTTCATTTGCTCGACATTTCTTCTGCAGAGCAATTCGAGGGTTGGACAGAAATATATGGCATCATGGAGATTTTTTTTGCTCGAAGTTTTTTCTGCTGATCAGATCGAGCATTTGGCAGAAATATTGTTTGGCGCCAAATGAGATTTTGTTTCCTCGAAATTTCTTCTGTGGATGAGTTCGAGGCTCTGACGCAGGAATCGCCATAATTGAGTCGATTTCGCCTGACATGAAGCAGGTGATGCGTCATCGGTTTCTCGCCATTGCCTTCTGTGTATGATTGCAAAGGAAATCGATTTCTGGAACAGAATCGTGGTTGAAAAGCACTGGACTGTTAGAAAATTTTGTTTCAATCCTCCGTTGTTTCTGTCTGTGTTTTCGATTTTGCTATAGATTTCTGAATTTCAAATCTTCTTGAAGGAAACTTCTTGAGAAGGTTTCCACACCAAGAAAACATGTTGAGTGGAGGTATAAAAGTTTTTATTCTTGTTCCTGTTGTCAAAGAGGAAGTTTGATTTGTTGTACCCACCACTGCAGTCATGTCACTCCCAGTTGCTGCAGAAGTGGGAGGAGATATGGGTGTGTTCATGGTCTCAACTCTGAGACCATCATTAGTGTTGTTGCTGATCTTGGCCAGTGCCATATGCAGACATTGGTTTTTTTGGTTCTCTGCAATTCTTGTGCTCCTCACTGTTGCTCCAAGCAGCAAACACTTGGAGATACTAGCAAAGTTTCTGCAGACTGGAGTGTGCAGAGGGCTCTATGACTTAGAGTGCCATAGGACACATAGGAGATCCTGTTGACTGATCAGCAGATGGCTTCTGCAGTTGTAAATTTTTGGATTAAAGCCTCCATGGTGTTGTTGTAGGATTGACTCACTTCAGAGTCTATGGCCACTTTTACTATAGGACGACTTCTTCTATCAGTTGTATTAAACTCTGCAAATCATGTTGTGAAGTTAATTTGATAGAGCAGAGTTTGTAGAGTCTGGAAAGTGGTCAGGAACAAAAAAGGCAGACCACTGGGAATTTACAATGTCAACTTGCCAAGCCTTGAGATTTTGGAGATCCTCCTAAATAACTCATGTCCAGTCGTCTTTTATTGTTATGTTGAAGCTGCTGTGATCTATGCCTTCCAATGTGATTTCTACAAAATTGAAACTCATGATTGGTAATTGTTCTGTAGCTAGGAAAAATTGCAGAAGGAAAAGTAACAACAAGACCCATTATAGAAAAATTGCAGAGGAGGAAGAAGCAGCAAAACCCATCAAGGCATGGTAGAAGAATATTGCAGAAGGGAGCAGTTGCTTTTCCCGATTACCGCTGGTTCTGCAGCAGAATGTCACGTCACAGACAGACGTAGTGAATTAATATAGAAGATATGTTTTTCAATGGCCATAATTGATGAATTTTCATAAATCCTTAACATAATTCTTTTTTCACAAGGGCACATATATTTGGAATCTCAACTTGGGCTCCTATTAATATGGATTTTATTATCATTTAACCAATGATACCACAAAATATTACAAATTTAACATTGTAGAATGAACTTGTGTGGATTTTTGTTTAAATTTTTTTTGAACACCTTAGAGAGTATTCACCAAAGGGTTGGGCCTATGCAACGTGTTTGAAAATAGTGAAGATTTTTTGGCTTTTGTGTAGATTGGGGAAATTGTAAACATTAGGAACCTTCCATTGGAAACATTCATAAGTTCCAATCACTTAATAGATTGGCACAATTCAAACACCAACAACCTTCCATTGGAAATAAGTTCCAATCACCCAATAGATCAAGGCAAAATTGGAAATACCAACAACCTTGCATTGGAAACACCCACAAGCTCCAATCACCAAACATATTTGCATAATTGGATACACCACCCAATCCCAAATAACTTTCCCAAGGACAAATTCAAGTCCCCCCAAACCCCAAACAAAATCAAGGATAATAGTTGTAATTTGTTTCCGTTTGACACCGTCATCTCCCTTAGACTGCACATGTTTATGGTTACAAAGCACATTGGATACAATTAAATTTAGCTAGGTCAAACAAAATCAATCAATTTTTGCTAAATTGTCAAACTCAACAAATTTATGTAGTTGGTCTTCAAATGCCTTTTCCATTTGCTCAACAAATTTGCCTTAATGTCCCCTAAGTCTTCAAAAGATTTCATTATAAATCATTCACAACCAAAGTGCAAATCATTCAACTAGTTCTTCAAAATCAATACATTTTGATTCAAAATTTAAAAACTCCAAGTTAAGCATATGTGGAGTCCTATTAAATCTTAGAGCAATGGAGAAGATTCATTCTATTCAATTTGATTCCTTACAATACCCTAGGTTTTGCCAATCTAAGTACCCAACAACATCAAATTGGGCCTTGTTTGTTTTCCACCCTTTTAACATGTGCTCATATGATTTTGAAACTAAATGTACAAATTTTGAAATTGATTACATTGCTCATGTTTCATGTACAATACCAAAACAAAGAAATAATGGTAGATGGACATTAAATCATTTGGCACATTAAACAAATTAAACAAAAAAGGTAGGTAAAATGCAATTAGCCAATGGTTAACACAAAATAAAGTTTAAGGTTTAGACATCACTTAAATGCTCAATTACAATTTATTTAGAAGACATTGGTCTCCAGCAACCACTACCATTGTAAGTTGTGTGGCATTTACATTTGGTGTTGAAATTGCAAGTCTACATTTAGTTTTTTGTAATGTCTTGTCAAAAGGGGAATTAGGGTTTTATAATCATACTTTATCATTTCAACCATGGTTTTCTATCTCTTCACATAATTGTTGGAAGTAGATAATTAATCCTTGGATATGGGGTCAAACATCAAACCTAACATCATGTGAACTTTCTTAAAATCAAATTCATGCACATAAACAAGAAATGGGGCAAACCCTTGTGTGGCTTGCTAATGCATCTTAGTTTGCAACATAAGCAAGTTAACATCAAATTGAAGGGATAGAACAAAAAGGGTTTAAGTTTTTATGGTTAAATTCTCTTGGTTAAGTTTTACATTAAAATCAATTGCATTTGCAAATGCATCACTAAAGAGCTAATAGCCATGTTATTCATTGAAGACACAACTTGATACAACTAAAGACAACATGGATGAAACAATTTTTATAATAATCCAACATTATGCAATTGGAATTTGATGTTATAAACCTAGATTTTGCTTATTGTGACAAATGTGACATCACTATGCCAAAACACGGCATCTAGGACTAGAACCAAATAGGTTACTAAGAGCCACACTTGCTTCCTTAGGGTTTTGTTTATTTACTATTCATTTGGAAAAGTTTTGGATTTTTTTATTAAAAAATCATTATATTATTATTTTAAGGTTGTGCTAAAATTTTGCCCCAAAAAATGTCATTTTCAAATCTTTTCAAAGAAGTTTTGTTTAGAAACATAGGCTACAACTATTTTCATAGTGTTATAGGTTTTTTAAATTCATTAGATTGATTTCAGATTTTCAAGATATGTATACCAATATATTAAAATTAATATTGTATAAAAAATTTCCATTTATAGTTCTTTTTTCCTAAAATTTTAAATACCCAAAATTAAATAATGATTACAATGTTTTGGTACATGTTAACATGATTGCATTTGAACCATTGCAAAGGTAAATTTTGTAATCATACAAATTGATTTTTTTGCAATGGGTCCTTTTTTACTAAACTATAGTCATGGATGCCATGTTTTGGCATAATTATGGATAGTAATGTTAAATTTTAAGGCTTGTTAAAATGTTACCATTGTTGAAGTAAATTTTGTCCTGACAAGTGTACTTAACTTCCATGGTCATGTACTTGCATCCACACAAGTTTTTTGTCCAATATTGCTTACCTTTGCAATATTTAATTTTTGTCATGTTATCATGGGAGCAAATGTATCATGTGCACCTTGCTCATCCAAACGTCAAATGTAGTTATGATACAAGTTGCAATGTTCACATAAGGCAATACAAATTGTACAAGCATGTGGTTCATCATAAAAGGTAATACTAATTTTTTTTATCAAAGCTTTTCATGATGGAAACACCATTCATTGGTATCTCTGTAGGCTAAATTGCTTTCAATGTTAGTGCTTATTGGAAGCAACCCCATGACAACAAGCAACATAAGATCATCAATGAAAGTTTGTGTGCCTCGACTTCCACTTTTTTGTAAGGTGTAGTACAACCCAAAAATTGTGAAATGAAATTTATATTCGATTTTAAAAATCTTTTGGGAGGTTGTTTCTTTTGGGATTAATTGAACATTGCACTATGTCATAGTGCAACCTCATTGAAATACATACAAGCAATGTCAATATGTTCACATTCAACATTTTTTTCATTGCAAAAATTCCATTCTTTATTTTGTAAGAGATTAATCCCTTACTACCCCTTGTTTTTGTTCCCAAAACATTAACATTCAAAGAAGTAGCATGGTATAAGATATAACAAAAAAATTGTTGACTTTCAAGTGTATGGGTTTATTAGTATTTGGTTTTTAAAAGGCCCAAAATGTGATCTACAAGAACATTTATTATTGCAATGTGTTGAATTCAACTATTGGCACTTCGTGTTCACAATCTTTTGGTACAATTATAGTTATGGATTTCCCATTTGAAAAGGAAATAACAAAAGTAAGATTAATTGGGGAAAATAGTTCACCTTCATATTGCACTAGGTTTGCATGAGCATTAAGCTTTTCGATGATTTAACATCTGATTGATATGATGACATGAATTTTCTCATTTCAAGTCTCAAATTGCATTAGATGATGAACATTAGGTTTTTTTGATGATTGAATATGTGATTGACATGATGACTTGAATTTTCACATCTCAAACTTGAGAAACAAATCACACAACTTTTAAACAAATCACAAAACAAACTTTCACCTTAAACTTTGCAATGACCTTCTTGATTTGCATAATCATAATTTTGGAAGACAAATGACAAATGCAAAAAAAACAATGGAAATGAAAAAAATCTTACATCTAATGTTGAGGGATAATATTGTGCAATGACAACAACTTCAATGCAAATTGAAAGTGAAAACATTGAATTGAATGAATGTAATGGAATATTGCTTATTAGGATAGATAACCTTGAGGGCTTGAATGCAATTGAAATTGATTAGAGATGCTAGAATAAGTAAGTTGTTCAACAACAACAATCATTTGAATGTAGTTGGTCGTTTAAAAAAAATGATCACAATTAATACATGTGAGACCACTATGGCTTATCATCTATGATGATATATTTAAGGTTAGAAATTAGAAACCCTAAAACTCAAAACCCTAAACCTTACCTACATGTGTTTACAAATACATTTTGTCCCTAAATACCCATAAGGTTTGCATGTGGAAAAAGGTTATGCAAAAGTTTTAAAATACAAAAAATGCATTTTTAGGGTATGCATAACATTTGAATATATTGATTTGGAGAAAATAGATTTCGTGTTTGGTATAATTTATACATATTTTTTGAGTAAAAAAAATTTGTACAACACTAGTCATGACATTGAGCATTTTTACTCTTTGCATTTGGCATCATAGCCCTACAAGTTAACTAATAATGATGATAGTCTTGGGTAGAGAAAGATTTAAAGGAGGGCATAATCTTCAAAGATGGGGGTGGGGAACATAAATATGTCTTCAAGCACAACTATTAACCAAGGTCATGATAGTTGGATGGTCACTACTTGTTAAGTAAAATAGGAATTTATTGATTTTGTTTTTTTGTTTCAACCAAAGACCTATTTGCTTAGGAATTTAGGTTTGTCTTCCCCAAACTTACAAGAATTCTAGCAAGTTTGTTGAAGATGAGTACGGAGTTGTAAAATCATATTTTCATTTCATTTTTATTTCAATCCATTTTTAATTAGGTTTGGATTACTTCTTCTTTACCAATAGGATTCTTTGTAACTTTGGGATGTTTCATTAAAATCTCCTAACTTAGTCCATTTTAGCTAACAACATTTCACCAAGGTTAACTAAAACTAACCAAAAGAATTACAACAACCTATCCCTAAGCTCTAAGATCAATCAAACAAACATTCTAATCCTACATCACACCACACTCCCACAACCTCCTTCCCTTTTTAAAAAAATCTTTCCAAGTTTAGATAACCCATTCTTCCAGTTTCAAAAATCAAGTTGTCTTCCTCTCTAAAGTCTTTTCTTCTACCTCCCCTAAATCTCCAATCCTTTCCCTTCTATTCTTGGTTGTTTATACACACACACCCCAAAAACTCCTTTGTTGCCTTTGTATATTTTCACTTTCCTTGCTTGTTTTTCCTCTATCATTCTTGTACCTCCTCTATAGTCACCAAGCTACCTCCACTTTGTTTTCCAAATAACAAGAGATAACCTTCCGAAATCCCTCACCTTTTCATGATTTTTCTAACTTCCTTCTTGCTATCTACCTCAATTTGTAAAAGCACCAAAAACGAACAAAGGAGTTCCAATACTAAATCTAATCATCAAAACAAGGTCTAGGGAGTTAAAAAAATTGCCCTAATTCTAGTTAGTGAGCTCTAATATGACTACATACCCTATCAAATTCTACCCCAACCTTAACGAATCCACTATACACAAAATTGTTATCTACACTTGGCCCTTAGAAATCTAAACAATGGTCAAACATTAATTGTCCAAAATTATCAAAAATAAACCTTTTAAGGTCCAAATTGTAGGGGTAACCCTTATTATGAAATTTGGTTACCTTGTAGCCTTTATTCTCTTAAACAATACATATCCTCTGTCCTACTCACTATGTGATACCCTAGTATAACATTACTTTAGGCCAATTCATTAGATTGGAATTACTAGCATAACAACCCAATGGGTGGATGCAAAGAAATAGACATCACCAAGTTCCACAATATTGCACCAACACATCTTGGATTGAATTGTTTTTTGGGCTTCTTTTATGACATCACGTTCATTGGCCCCCATGACACTATGTCTTGAGATGACATCCCTATGGCCAAGGCATCATCTTTGTTTTTCTAATTGACTTGTGGTTGATTCATCAATGGTCATCAAATGTCCAATCATGTGCCCTAGAACCATCAAGAGCTAATGAGGATCTTGATTTTCATTTGGGGGAAGTAAGACACAAAGTGCGTGTTCTCCAATTATTCATTTTGGCTAAAACTACATCAATTAACAATTCAATATCCATAATCATAGTGGATGATTCCACAAAGCTAACAAGAAGGGGATCTAGTAAACTATCCCTTAGGTCATTTGTTGAGCTCAAAGATTACATTTTGTTTTAAAATGCAACATCCATACACATATTGCATGTTTCCACAAAGACAACAGTTCAGTCTAGTGAACCACCCTTTAGGTCATATGGAAACAGTCAGATGTTGAGGGTGGAGATTACTTTCTATTTTCAACCATTTGTTGCTTGCTCTCACCATAACAATCCATAGAGTGTGAACAATTGCCGTATTTGAAGTTGTAGTCACTCTATGTGGGGATGAGAGGACACCAAACTCATCTACAAATATGGCATCAAAATGATTGCCAACAGTCAAGGAGGAGCAACCATTATAGTTATCACATTCAAAGTTGGCTGCTGAAATTATCCAACCTTCTAACAAGATTTACCAGTGATGAGATATCAATGGCATTAGGAATGGTTTTGGCATGCAACAAAGATGGTGTTAATTAACACAGAACTAATTATTGGTTGCAAGTATTTTGACCTTAACAAGTCCTCTTAAATTTTGGTGCCCAACTAGTGATGTGGGGCCAAATACATTGAAAGGTCTTGCCGTGAATAGCCAGTCAGCAGTCAGGTCAAGGCATCATGGGCAGTGACATAATGGTCAGTGAAGTCTGTCAGCCACAAAAACATCGCACAAAGTTACCTTGTAACCACAAAAACCATGTAAAGACTAGTGGAGGTCAGCTTGCTGCTTGCCATATCTCTCACACAGCTTACGTCCAAAGTGATGCAGCAATCTAGGGTACCCAACTCAGATTAAAATTGATCTGCAACATAATGGAGGGTCTCAGGAAACTTTAATCACAGAAATGCATTCAAAGCCTTGTTCCAAGGTTACTTCATGCATCAAGCCAAGAGTTCTCGCTTCATTTTGCACCACAGACTTCTCCTCATCTGTTAACCATGCAGAAAATACTAAACAGAACCTGCCCTCCACCTCCCGGACAAAAATGTCACCTTTCCAATACTCATGGTCCATGTCATGCACTGAGGTGCTCTCTGCAAACTCTTGTACAATAAGACGGAGGGCAGAGGACCAAATAGGCTGGGCAACTGTCAAGAACTGAAGCATGGCCAGTGCTGGTATTGACGTCCCTCCTATGTCAATTTCATCAAGTGTACCCCTTCCATGGAAATCAGAGCCCCCTAGTTTCATGAGCTCATATGCAGTTGCCCACTCTGCAGAGACTGTTTTGAAGAGAAAAGTTGTCAGATACAATTTGAGTGATGTATTAAAGTAGATTCCCACGATACACACCTTTGTGTGCCAGAAATTTGGACCACAATGCCTATCTCATCCATCATACTGTCGTATATGGAGCCAAATGAAGACAAAAAGTTACTGCCACATGGAGACAATTGCTGAAAAAGAAAAACAATTGAGATGTGGAGCGGGTTTGAAAGTGTACCAGCATCTTTGCCATCACTTTTGTAGACCTCTATGGCATCAAGACCTGCATCCTTTAAACGTTCAATCAATGGAAATGGATGTTTCAAAGTCCATGGATGTGCAAGCACAGCCATCCCTCCTGTCCAGTGAATTAAACGTACCACATCTGCTGCAGGCTGCTCTGCACCCCTGCATAACTGCTTTCTTTTTGTCAGAATGAACTATTGAGTGAAGAGGAAACAGGACGTACAGAAGAGAATGGTTGCAGTGGGCATGATAATAAAGAGAAAGAGGGCTCACGCAACATAGGCAGGGCCAGAATTATTGAGGTAGCGACTGAAGGCCTCCTCGACACTATTGACATGACCTGCTGCTACCAAAGCTTGGGCCACATGTGGCCTACATGGTGCCACACCCTTTCCTGCTATCTCCAGAACATCGTCCCACTTTATCGGCTTGTTCAAACTTTCTAGCTTCTGCACCATGGCTTGTGCTCGAATATACCGGCCTTCACGAATTTGAAGTAGAGTTGCCTCCAAATCTTTGCAGTGAGCAGGACCACAACAACTGTAGTATGCTAGGATATGCACAGGCTCCTCCTGCCCTCGCAACTGCTGAGAACTGCATACCATTCCGCATTACCACTTCATCAAATCCCAAGCTCTCTTGCAAGCCTGCATACACATACAACATGGACAGAACCCCATGAGGCAGAATATTGACAGCATTGGGTTCAGGGTCATGGACAGTTAAGATTTAGGATTTGAGGTTCTAAACTGATGCAATCCCTCTACGCAGTCAAATCTTGAAACAGTGATTAACAAGCATCCAACCAAGCATGGGGGAGCTTGTTATAAAAAAAGCAGCTTCAGATGCTAAAATTCTAGAGTTGAGGCCTTCCCACATCTGCTGCTGCAAAGTTAAAGCCCAAAAGATGAACTGATAGATTAAAAACCAGAAATAAGGTGTGATCCATGTCCACCTTGATCCAAACTTGGCACTGATTTCAACACCTGGAATGAGTCTAATGCGATGTTCTTGTGCTGCTTTGAGAGCAAGTGGCACACCAGCCATAGTGTCATGATCTGTCAATGCAAGAACCTTCACCTGTTTCAAAAACGGGTGAGATTCTCATGCCACTGCTGAAACAATAAAGCAAGGCTCAAATCCATTGTTAACATCCCAGTTCAATGACAATCAATTGGGAATGCCTAAATTGCATGTCCCTGCAAATTGCAATCAACAGTGGTGTGGAATTCAGCAGCTGATACACCCAGGGATTCAGTAGCATTTTTTATGGTCTACTTCACCAGAAATTCAACCCCCCATATCAGTCCATTTTGTGTAACAATTAGCAGAAACAGAAATTATGAGTCTTGTTGTTCCCATAATCTCAATCCCCAGACAGATACTGGTGGAATATTCCAATCCAAAACCAGCAAACCCTGATGAGTAAACCCAAACATGTGGCCAAAATCTCAGTAATTGAGCAAACAAACCCAAACCCTAATACAATGGCAGAAAGGAAATTTTACCCCATTTCTATGAGCTCTGTTCACCACCTCTGCAGGCGACAAAAAGCCATCACCTGCCAGGGGATAATTCATCCAACAGTAGGGAGGCAAACAATGAAGGCACAAGTGCAACAACAACACATTGCAAAAAGCATTAAAAACATTAAACCCTAAACCTCTTAAGGCAACAAAAAGCCATCGCCTGCCAGGGGATGATTCATCCAACACTAGAGAGGCAAACAATGAAGGCACAAGTGCAACAACAACACATTGCCCAAAGAAAAAAACAAAAAGAAAAAGAGTTTGAAAGTACATACTAAGACTGCTGTGCGTGTGGAAGTCCGTGCGAGGCGGGGTTTGGTCTGGATGCCGAGACTTGTTGGCCCATGACGAGAGGTGAAGGATAGCAGCGGATAGGCGTGCAGCATCATTGCCTCGAGTCTTTCCCTTCTTCTTGCTCTTTTGCTTGCTACTCTTACTATGGCTTCCTTTCCCTCCTCCTGCCATCGCTCCAGAGCTTGCAAAAAACAAAACCCTAAACCCCAAAAAACGTGCCAAAACAAAACCCTGAAAACCCTAAACCCTAAGCCTCCCTTCCGAGCTGGCAAAAAACCTAAACCCTAAAAAATCCCTTGAAAATCTAGCAACTTTGGGCCATTTTTTTCCAGCAAAAAAATGAACTGGCCTTTTTTTTGTTGCTAAGATGTGTAATTTTGCCCAAAAACAAACTTTGGATGGTGGATGTTTCTATTTAAGTCTTGGATTTTTAATTTTTTAATTTAAAAGTAAATGTGCCATTAAATATAATAAAAATAAATTCAATTTCAGAATTGTTGGTTTTGAAACAAATTTGAAACAAGTATTTTTCTTGTGCATTCATGATGGCTTCTCAATACAACATAAGCCATATTGAAATTTGAGGTTGATTGTTTACCAATTTCTTGACACACTTATTGTGTTATTTGTGGTCTTTTGATAAGCATTTCAATCTTTCAAGTGGTTTGGCATTAGTGTATGATTTTTTTTTCTTCCTTTTGAATATCATATTGATAGTGTTCTTTGTGCCAAGGTATATAGTGTTAAGAAAATTGTTTGTTTGAGGGACTCAAATCCAACCTCTGCAAATGCAAATATGGTGACGAGGAGGGAAGGAAGTGGACAAACCAACAATAGAGCATCTGTTTGAAGTCATCAATGCATGAGAAGTGGTGTTAAGGCGTTTGATACACAAATGCGCATACCTCAAGTATGTGGAGGCAAGGTTAGGAGATCGAAAGTTATATGCGGATGAGATCCTACGAGATGGATTCTGCGTTAACATGATCGATACTCCTCTATGTCCTCTCAAGGTGGTAACCAACTTGTAGGAGGCTGTCTGGGATGCCGATATTATTGTCAACGCTTTCCCTTCCATAGAGATACGCCCTGTTTTCCAAGAAATCGGACGCTTTTGGAGAGAGCATCGCACTATGCTTGTCATCATCTCGTTGGCCAAGGGTGTTGAGGCTGCGTTTTAGTTTGTCCCCCACATTATCACCCCCACACAAATGATCGTTGATACAAGTCAGTTCTCTCATGTTTCTTTCTCTCTTTCTCTACAAATGGGTTTTCAAAACCCTAGTTTTGTACTCTAAAGACCCTTCTTCTTCCTAGGGAACTGGAAACAAAGGCCAAAAGGAGTGTCTGTCTGGCTGTCTATGTGCAGGTTGTGGTTTTGTTATAAAGAGTTCCAATTGCAATCATGCATTTCCATAGAGCATTGCTCATACAACACCCCCGCCCCCTAGTAAACCCTAAATGAAGTTCCGTAGGAGGAGAACCTCTGCAATTGTTTCTCTTGGTAGGAAGCTCTCTTGACGTCCCATTTTGTTATGGACAACAACAAATGGGAGTTCTTGGTTTAGGAGGATGCATAATCCGGGTGTCCCCACTAGATTTTGATAATTGTGGAATATGCTTGAAGGCAGGCAACTATCTTGCTGCACACTCCCTGCGCACTGTCCTGTACAAGAAAGTTTTGAAAGTGAGAGCTTGAGTGTGCAGTGTAATTCATACTATTTGGTTTCAGTGGGTATGACTTGAGCATGAAAGCAAAAGTCTTGCTCTTTTTCCTAGTTCTGAAAGTCCCTATTTGGAAATCTTTCTTTCATTTAAAGGAAAAGTTTTGACCTTCTTCTAGCTTTTTTAATCATGGGTATGGAGATTTTTTAATTCTTGTGAGAGTTATGTTCATTATCAAGCTCTCACAAGTAATGTGCAATTCAAGAGAGAATAGTTGTCCCTGGAAAACTAGTGAAAGGCTAAATAAAGAGGAGACCCTAATGTAGGTTATGCTGGTAGTGTCTTTGTTAAGGTTCCCTTTGTGCTCATGAATAAATCATATGCTTTTTACATCAAGGTCAATGATCGACATTGTTTGTTTTTGATGACTGGTGGCAGCTGGAGTTCCGGCCGAGAATGTGCTATACTTAGGGGGGCCCAATATTGTAGCAAAAGTGTACAACAGGGAGTATGCCAATGCTTGCATATGTGGTTCAAAGAAGTGGAGAAAGCCATTGGAATAATTTTTACAACAACCACATTTTGTAGTTTGGGATAACAGTGACCTCACTACACATGAAGTGATGGGAGGCCTGAAAAATGTGTATGCAATTGGTGCAGGTAAGCCCTTTTTTGTGATTCTGGTTTTGAGAGGAACATGCATGTACAAAACAATGACTTAAATTTTGATGCTCTACATAATCTTTAAGAATTTCCACCCAGGAAAGCTTCCTTCCATCCATGCCTTTCTCCAGTTCAAAAAAGTAGGAGATGTAAGAATAACATAACCTTTTGGAGAAACGGAATAGGGTGTGAAGGATTAATGCTTTGTTTATAATCATTTGACAATGATTACCTAAAAAGAATTCAGGGTCGGGCATGGTGATGATTTCACATTACATAATAGGGCGTTGTATCTTTTGTAATGATGTTAGTTATTAACATCCAAGTTCTCCACTACCTATAGCAGTACCCATGATACTTTCAACTACTTTTAATCCCAAAATTTTAGCTCCTTTCTGTAAATTAGTCTCAAGTTTTCTTGTCTTGTTGCATCACATAAGTTTGGCATGAGGTCAATGTTTCAACTCCATTAGAGGTTATTTGTAATCAAACACTGGCTGAACCATTGAAATTTTGACCATCTGCAGGGATGGTAGGGGCTTTGACGAATGAAAGTGCCACAAGCAAGGTTGTGTATTTTGCACAGTGCAACTCAGAAATGATTTACATCACACATATGCATGCAGAGCAACTAGAGAGATTGGCAAGTCCTCTATTAGCAGACACATATGTCACCCTGCTTAAGGCCACAATACATGGTATGGAAAAAAGTTGGTTAAAGGCAAGCTTAAAATTGAAATGGGGGACAACATTAGTGGCAAGGGTATAATTCAAGTGAATGGCACTTTCACCTTCTGCTGATTGAGAGCAACGACATTGTTGACCTTTGCATGTTGTGGTTTTTTTCCTCATCTTATGAGGTGGGAGTAGTGAATAGCACCAACTATGAGCATTTTCCAATCTTTACACCTTACAAATCTTTTGAACTTGTGTGGATTGCATTGAGTGCAGGGTTATCTACAGGAAGTTTTATAATTCCATAATTGGAGTTGTATTTTTGTTTGACCATATGAGGTGCACCTTATGAATTGGATTAGTGGAACATTCTCCAGTATCATTGTTTATCAATATTGTCCAATATTGATTATCATTTAGTAAATCAATACCAATACAAAGTTTGTAAACATGTTGCAATATCATATCTCTTGCAAATTCTACGGTGCATATGCAATTTCTAAATGCTTTTGTTGTGGTGTGCCTATAACTCATTTACAACATCATAATAAACATGAATACAACATTGATTCACTATTGAATATCCAAATTGCAACTGGGTTGTTGCAACATTACATCACCTACCTTCAAGAACACACAAGCAATACAAATACAATGTTGGGAAAATATGATTATAACATATATACAATAACATAAGCAACAGGAATACAACATTGAGTCAATATTGAATATCTAGTTTGTAGTTATGTTGTTGCAACATTGCATCCCCTATGTTCACTAATGCACATGCAATGCATATATGATGTTGAAAACAAATGGGTACAACATAATTACCAAATATAGACAACATGAATATAATATAGAATCAACACAATAATAGAGTTTGTAACCATATTGTAACAACATTGTATCATTTACAATTAAAAATGCATATCCAATACAATTAGAATACTAATGCAATATCATTACAATATGGACATAATGTGAATACAACATGTCAAACAACATAAATAGAATGCAAATATGGTGCTACATCAATTATCATTGAAACAATACCAAAATTAAGTCAATACAATCTAAATTGTTTCAATGCCTATTTTACATGAGCAAAGCACTAAACCTTGGACATCTTGTAAAAGTATTGTGAAAGTATTTAAGTAGCACTGATACAAAGGGGTCCTCATTTTGTGATGCATTTAGATGGTTCAATGGCAACAAGTGAATAATCTTATTTAAAAATCACCACATGAGTAACTTTTGCAAAAAAACTTTTTAATCTTAATCAATTAATGATTTGCCTCTTTTTGTGCAACCAAGTTATGCATTTTTGAACGCTTATTTTGAGATTATTTTCACAAAACCAACACTTATTCAATTGGGATTTCATAGGCCATCACCTTGGCAAAAGTGGGATTGAACACAATTAGAAATAAAATTCTTAACATCTAATGTATGCATGGCATTTCTATTTATCCATCTATTCTAGGGTTGGTTTGGGGGTTGGACTTTCCAAATGTTTAAGGTGAAACTTGTGTTCACACCATTTAATTTGAATTATGTTCCCATTCAAGTTAACATTAATCTTTTTGATGTTTCTATGTGTTCCCAAATGGATATAAGGTAAGGAGTTAGATTTGTAAGCTTTGGAAAGGGGGAAAAATGTTCATCTATTCTGAGAGAAGGCATGATTGTAAGGAGGAAGGTAGGTTTGACATAGGCCTTTGGAGGAAAGGAAAAAGTGGCCTCTTGTGCCAAAGGAAACAAAGTTTGGGAGAATTTTTTTAAAAATAATTTTTAATTAACATAAAACCCATTGCAAAGGAAAAAGAGGTTGGCAAGCAAATACTTAGATTTGTAAGGGGGAAGGGAGGTCTTTGGGTAGGTACAAAATCTTCACACAAATAGACAAGTTCCTAGTTTTAAAAACACATAAATATATATAATTTAAAATTAAGATAATTAATGATATTATTCTGCAAAATATTATGATTGTGCAAGTAAAACTTCTTTTCCAAATTTTTACACCTTTATATAGAAAGGTATAATGTGTTTGGGGTACATTGACTTTTCATTTTGAGATTGTTTTGATTATTCATACCATGAATGTTGTTGCATTGGAACTCAAGAAATTCCTTCACATTCCTTATTTGATGTTTTTTCTAGACCATTAATTTATGCACCACATTGAACTTGAAACACTTCTAGAGATTTTGAAATTTCTTAAATGTTTAAAGGGGCCATTCTTTGTGACGTGCTCCCAAGTTCCTAGTTAGACCCAAGATGGGTCTAAGTTATTCAATAGTCGAATTGTGGGGAATTCGGGGCACACTTAGTAGCTCTCAGCACTAAAAGGGGTAGAGGGGCATGCTGAAGCTTCGGGATGGGATTAGGAAGAGTGACAAGCTTTAGTTACTTACTCGAACTTGCATCAAATCAACCAACAAGTTGATTAGATCACTTTCTGGAGCACCTTTGGTGCTAGGACAAGCCACGGGCAATCCTGGACTCACAAGACTCACCATGGCCCGGACTCGGGGGAAGCCACCACCTTCCCCCATATAGTATACACTATGCCTCTCCACGGCACCCACATCTGAATGGTTTTTTGTCCCGGGACTCCCAAGGAGGAGTCCTGAAATTGTCCCGGTTTGGACTCTTGGGACTTTGCAAGGTCATAATTCTTTGCTCAAACCTCCGATTGGGATGAGTTCTGAAGCAAACTTGTAGCTCTCCTCGAGAGCTTTCCAATGGTGTATCGCACTCCACTTGCACGCACTGGGGTCAGGTCAATTCTTGACTTTTAGTGGTTGGGAGTCAAACTGCCAGTTTGATTCCCAACCATTCTTTTTGCCATAACTTGTGTTGTAGATGTCCGAATGGCCCATGCGAGCCCATTTTCGACATCTACATTTTGATAACTTTCTAATGATATAAAGAACACCTCAATGCAAGGTGTTTTGGCCCCTGCAGTCGAACTCTGAAGTTTCGGGAATCCCGGAGGACTCCCAAGTCTTAATTTCAGGAGTGTGAGTTTCATCTTCACACTCTCTCAAAGTAGGGTTGCGACACTTTGTATATTTTATGAAAGATTTGAAATAAAAAAATATTTTTTGGTATGTTATGAAATAATTGAATAGTGAAGGAATATTTTAAAAATTGAATATGTTTTCGGTTAATTTTGTAATGAATTAGTTACGTGCTATATTTTTTGCACATTGTTTGGGAAAAAATGGAAGTGACTGCCCTAGGCCTAAATGTTTTTTCTTTAACATTCACTTTTCCAATCTATTTTATGCATCAAATTAGATTTGGATATATCATATGCAATTCACAATGGTGACAAGTGAATGTTATTTCTTTTGGAAATTTAGGTTTTTGTTTTTTCAAAATTTAAATAAACATGCTTTTGGATTTTTTGGAAAAGGATTGACCTTTTGTCATTGTCATCTTATTATTATCATTTCCATATATTTATAACCTACATATATTTAATTGGGCCTATATTTGAATTTTTTATGAACATATGATGATAAGTTTGATTGCTTCCTTTTTCTTCACTTAGCTTGTTGTTTCCATTGGTTCATATTTTAGGACCTAACTATCTTCCCTTATAGGCTATTGTCCTAGGTTTGAAATTGATGTAACATTTTGAATTTTAGATTACAAACCTTAATGTTTTTGAAAAATGATGAAAGATGTTATATGCTTTGTTAATAATTTTATTATTGGCTTGTGTGAGAAGAAACATGGAGAAACATTTCATCTGCATGTTTTTTGCCTTTAGAATATCGAGTTGAGTTTTGTGCCACTAAACCCTGTAGAATCATAGATATCATGAGTCTTAATGCATTTGACTAAAAAAAGATATGAAAAGGTGAATAAAGGGCATCCTTACTTCAAGTTAACATAAAAATCACAAATCTAAAAGTTAAAAGCATCATGATTTGTCAATGCACCATAGAAATTTTGGCTAGTATATAAAACTTTGCAATCTAATAAGGTATTTTAGCCCATGCACATGCAAATTGAGTAGACATTAACCAAGTTTTATATAACATACTTAGTGCTTACATATAGTGCACATTTCCTAATTGACAATGCAACTAAGACCATTGTCACATAATTGACATTAGGATTTTGTGTTGCATCAATGAAGAAAGTCAAGAAGACCTAAATATGATGTTCAAAACAATGTGCATCAAGAGTATTATTGGACACTCATGATTTCTTTTTTACAACAAGACACCATATTAGAAAAAACCAATGTAAGAAAATTGTTTGTTTCCATCCTTTTGAAAATGAGTAACAACAAATGCAACAAGGTAGGAATACCATGGACCCAACCATAAACTAAGACCTAAGGTGGGTCCCAAAAACCATGCATAATTTTGAGTAACACCGTGACTTCAAATGGCTCATAGTTTAAGATTATTTCTATTTGATAATTTTAACCCCACTATGTCATTTAAAGATGGTATGCTTTTCATTAGAGGTGCATATGAAAGTGAAATTAAATGCAACTTATGGTGCATTAGTGGATAATTCTTAGTGAATCTTGAAATGGTGAGAATCAAATTTGAGTTAAGGAACACAATGTTTTTTTGTGTATTTTAAAATGGTGTTGAACGTGTGAAGCATTTGGACTTTGATTTTCCTTCTTCAAATTGGCATTCAAGTCTTGTTCATTTGAAAAATGTTTACTTTTGAATTTTGACATATGTGGTCTTGGTGAACCTTGTTTGATCATATGAAGGACACATGATGAGGACTAAAGGTTCTTGACTAAGGTTTTATGGAATGGCCTAATGACAACATTGGGCTACCCTTCTACATATGTTTAAACATTCATAACTAATTCAATAAATATGCGATTCCACTTTGATTGAGATTTGAACCAAATTGTTTTTCAAGGAAAACTAAATGCATACAGAAGTCAAACCCTATTTTAGTCACATTGGTTGTTTTTGAGGGCCCTACCTAAAAGAAAATTTGTACTAGCTACAACATCACATAACTCACATAATTTTCTTGACATGAAAAAAAACTAAGAATAAAACTTTATGGAAGCTTTAAACACATTTTTTAAATAAGCAATTCCTTTCTCTTTTATCACAAGAATTAACCTTCATGGGTTTCTAAAGTTTTGATGTTAGGTTTCTTTTTTCAAGTTTTTCTTTTTCTTTTTATTTATTTATGGTTATGCACATGTTAGTCAAGTTTGGATGTGAAGAAGAAACTTTCAATTTTTTAAAAAATGATTCTGTAAACTTGTATGTGAATAGACTATTTTTTTTGACTTTCAAAATGGACATCCAATGTTTAAGAGTTATTTCCTCTTACGAGTTTGTATAAACACAAAACTACAATCCTACAATATCATGAGTTGTGTTGATCATGTAACCAATATTGGTGCCAAATTTAGATTTGTAAAACATCATGAGGAGGTTGAAGTATTCATATATATATGTGTGTGTGTATGGTGCACTTGGGCACCTTCTCTTGGTAAGGATTAAGAACCATTGTTGTACTAAATTGGGCTTCATGTTGTTGTGCACTACTAGAGATGGTCAACGTTTTTTTTTTCTTGTTTTCTTATGTTCTCATATGATTTCCAATAGTTCATCATTATTTATATCAATGTCAAGTTTAATTTAAATTAATATAAATATCATGGACATGAAAAGGCACATGTTAATTTGTCTTTTCATATCCATGTTGGTGGGGTAGAGAAAAGGAGTGAGATAGTTATTTAAATTTTTTAAAGAAAGGTGCTAGTTATTAGCAAAGAATGTAATAATTAAGCCTGAAAATGAGGTATTTGTCTCTAGAATTGTCTAGGGATGACCATACAAAAGATTATGCAAAATCTCCCTTGTACTAGTTCTTCGAGATTTTTTGTCCTGGAATAAATAGGTGTAAACATATTAGTGTAGTACCATAGTGCAAGCCTCAAGGGTAGCTTCAACACATGTGTGTCAAATAACTAATTAATCTTGAAGATTCCATGTCAAAAAAAATTATTACTAAATATTCCAAGAGAATTAGTTTTTCCTCCACAAAAATTTTTTCTTTGAAAAAAGTGCTCTTATATATTTGCTAAACTTGGGCACCTTCTCTTGGCAAGGACTAAGGACCCATTTGTACCTTTCTATAGATTTAGACATATTACAGTGTAGTTTTGTAGTACAAGGCCAGCTTCAACACATGTGTGTCAAATAATTGATTAATTAGGAAAATTCCATATTGAAAAGAAATATTCCTGAATATTTCAAAATATTCTTTATTTTCCTTCAATTTTTTTTTTTTCTTTAAAGAAATTACTTTTGAGAATCCCAGCATTTCTACAAGTAATATAATTAGTGTTGAAGCTACCAAGGTCCAACGGTATGCATATAAATAAGTTGTAAGAACAAGTGTGACTTAGGGTTTAAATTTTTTTTGTGACATAGCCAAATTGGTGATCATCCACAAGAGGATTTAGCCAAATATGGCTATAGACCAAATATGAAAGTATAAAATTTTAAGAAACCTTTTATATTTTGACTACCCGTTGGAACCTATTGTAGAAATTTGGCGATTTCCCCAATCTGCCCTCCCCCCTCTTCTGTAACTACTGAACTAGGGCCATTTTTTTCCCCAGAAAAATCCTTTTTATGTGTTGAAATCATTATTTTCAGGTTGAAAAATGCGAAAATTTGCCAAAATGAAAAACATCAAATTGAATACCCACTTTTAATATATGTTTGCTTTGGCTAGGACATTGTGGAGTTGTTTTGTGGAACCAAGACTTTGGGGTATATCAATGCAAAACCATGATAAAGGTGTGTTAAACAGTACTTAATATAATAAAAGAAATTGGGCATAAACGAAATGAAAACAAAACAATCACCAATTTCAGAGTCACTCTGAAGTCTACCTAGAAGATATGTAACCTGTTTTGCAACAGGCCCAAACAAAACATCAAAGTACCAATATTTGTCAATTATAGTTGTTAACTTATCTCATATGATGCTGACAAAATGCAATCAACATCACATTATCTTATTCTTTTGTCCTTTCTATGTAATTGGGTGAGGTCCTAACTGAGTAGATGAGGAAGCATCTGATGCACCAGACAATTATATGGTCGTTGAATTCAGTTCTGGTTCCAAGTATTGAAGTGGGATCTTGTGCAGTCCATTTCTAAGAGAGTTAAATTTGTACAGCAGGGATTTGTTTCTCATAGTGCAGGAACAGGAATGCCATGTTAAGAACCAATGATGTAACATACAAATATGTGACATAATCTGACAAATATACTCATAGAGTCTACCTTGCATACTACAGCCTTTCGGCCATAAACTTCAAGCTTTCAGAAAATGCAGGAAGACAGATTTGTGAGCAATTTGGACTTGGTGATAGGTGAAGTACTACTAAAATTGATTCATGCTGTGAGTGCACCTGAAGCCCACTGAGAATTTATCATGAGGTAGAATTGACCAAGCTGTTGCTTGGGCAAATCGGGAGATCTGTGGGAGGTGCAGAAAGTGTCTGGTTGGGCCCACTTCCCTCTCTCACCAGAAATGCCATCTCCATCCCCCAACTAATGTGAATCTCAATGTGACAATGCAAGAGCCAAACCCCTGCATCACAGAGTTCAGGAATACACAATGTGTGAATATTAAAAGTGCAATATGGATCAGCCAACCCAGTTCAAAGATTTGAACAGATGAAGCTTGAAATGTTGGATTGCTAAGAAATTTCAAGGTTTAGGCACAGGTTTTACAGTCTAATATTGGCAAAATTTGCAAAGCATACAAGCTACTGTTCCTCTATGATTTGGGAATTGGCAGTTCAGGAAGAGGTGTATGTGCAAAATGGTAGACCATACACCTCTTGATCCGGGACTGTAAATTTCCAAACAATGTACTTATGAGCTCCGAAGTTGCAACAATTGCTTCATGCAGAAAGTTAGCCTAAGAACAAGAAAACCAACCAGGATTGTCAGCTTGGAATCGAATGGCCACCCAACCACCAGCTGGCACTGCATATGTGTTGCGGAAGGGTGGGTTGATGACATTGAAAGTCGCAGGAGAGGAGTCTGGGTCATAGTTGCCATATCCTCTCCCCACTACAAAGAAGCTGTACCCATGAAGATGAAAAGGGTGCATCTCAAACATCAATATGCTTGTGTCTTGCAAGACTAACTGCCATATTTACAGAGTGCACATGTTAGAGATCTAGGCAAAAAACTGTCAATCCTCAAGATGACAATATTGCTGGTAATGGAATGCTCTCAATGATTGTAGCAGACAGTGCATTGCTAAACACAATTTTCCAGTTACTGACCAATTGATCATGACAAAGGCCATTCCAGGAGTTGGGCTACATTTTTATTCTTGGCACATAAAGTTCTTTGCCGACACCAAGGCCAAGCAAAGCATCTAAGTAGGTTCAATGTCCAAATTGTGGGTAGGAAGAGATCACCTGGACACTTGAATTGAAGTCTATAACACTGAGCTTTGTTCCAGATCCAGGAGCTGGATTCAAGCTTGAACTGTCGCCTGTATAGTTGAAGGGATTCAGAGGCCGATCTGGGAAAGTTAAATCGAGGCTTGAATTGAGCACATTCTGGCCATGATCATATAAATAAGCTAGCTCCAGCAGACTCCTGTGCGTGCTATTGGGCTGCACAAATGAGATGTTGCTTACAGAAGCCATGATTCTATCACCATCAAAACCATCGCAAATTGGTTGGGGTGGACAACTATCTGAGCTACCAAGCCCATAACCGACAGTGAATAACAAATCTCTGTCGATTGTTTGTGGTACAATCAGTGTCTGGTCACTTGTATTTACACAATGCACTAAGCTCTCAAAGTAGTCCACATATGCAGCATCATTTGCAGCTGGAAATGTAGGCATGTTGACTGTCTGTACATGTGAGCTTGCACTGTATGTGAAAAGTGCAGTTGCAGGAGTTAAGGGGTAAGGCACCTGCAAGAAAGTGGTGGTCAAAATTTTTGTAAGTCCTTTCTCAGGTCTTTTGTAGGTCCAAGTTATCTGCAGTCAGAAAGGCGAGGTCTATGTTGGAACTTGTGTTTGACGAGTGAGTAGATTATAACATGGTGTCACTCAAATCATATGGGCTACTGCTTCTGTCTTGGTTCAGGTGGATAGACCAGTGTTTATTGGGGCAAATTGGCAATCCCCTTCTTTGCCCAAGAGCTCCAGTCCCCTGGGGCCTAGACAACAAACCCATAGTGCCCAGCTAAATTTGGAGAGGGCAGAAGGCATCATGGGGTAGGACTTGGGAGCTTACTGTGGAATAGGGGGCCACAGAGAAGGGAGTAGCTGCCATGTAAAACTTCCCAGAAGTGCGGTTTGCTGTGACAAGAACATCCACTGACTGGCCTGGTTGCACAATCACAACATCCACCATAAAGGGTTGGACATAGCCAGAGTCGGTCCGCACCAATATAAGTGAGTGGTTTGCAAGTGCAAAATAGAGCCCAAAATTCATGCATGAATTTACAATGTGGACCAGGTAGGTGTATCCTGGTGTAGCCTTCACTTTGCAAGCATCTGCATAAAATGGATTCAAATGTCCACGGTTTGTCAGTTCAGAGCACATCAATTATACATGTGCCAACAAGCATACATGTGGTTGCATGTGCATCTTCATGCTGGCATCCTTCCCAGAGGTTGGACATTTCCAGCTATCCAAAAAAACAAAACATGTGCATTCTCTAAGCCAAATTCCTGGAAGACACATGAAACCCCAACACTCCTGCAGTATGTACAGCTGGTTGATGACCTAGTGAAGAACCCCATCAGATTTTCTCCCCATCAGAGCTGGAACTGTGTGATGTCCAGTGGTGAAGGTGTGAATTGAGTGATGCCCAGACCTTCACAATTTGCACAGGATTGACAGTGGGCTACCTACAAGTGCAGGAGTTACAGAGTAAACTGTAACCCTAGTACCTGCTGAGGAGAAGTTGTACAAGTAGCCAGGGTGACCATTAATGGTAAGGGCATCTGAAATCCTGTAGGGACCGCCTGTAGCCAGAGCATCAGTTACAACCTGCTCCACATCGGCATTCCACCATTCTCCTGAAGATCCATGTGACCCACAGTCACAAATTGTCTCAAGGTTCAGAACTCTCAGATTAACCTTAATCTCATCAACTCTCAGGCTGGCATTCAGAGACTGGTTATGTACACATCCTAGACCTAATCTCATTTCTAATGTTCTAAACTCCTGCATAGGGTAAAGCTCAACTTATGTATATGCTAGAACTTTGCATACTGAAGTGGGAAAGGATCTCAGTGACAGAGCAAATGGTTAGAAGTTCTTGAACGGATTTGGAGCCCTCAGTTTCTAGACATTGCTCATGGTGAAATGATGATGGGTTTGTGAACGGAATGAACTCAGGGGGCCGACCAAGTATAGCTGTGAGTTCTCGTTGAGCCCTGGGAAATGGGTACCAGGGCGGAGCATCATTCATACGGTGCTTCCGACGGTAGACAATGATAGCTCCATGCAGAGATGCACGTTGCCAGGAGGTGTGCGCATGCCACCAGAGAGTGCCTGTTTGGTTCACTACCCTAAACCTGCAGTTCAAGATCACATAAGAAAACAGTCAAGTCTAGGCCTACAGTGCAAGAGTGCAAACCAAAGGAAGCATCATCATCACTGGGTAGTATTTAGATTACAAATCTCAGAAGCTGCTGCAACAACCACCGACCGATGTGGGACTCGATATTCACAAGAGATCAGTACTCCGGCCCACAACCTAAACCCTAAACCCTGCACCTGTGTGTATAGGATTGATTCTGTTGAATGGGACACTGCGTTATGTATGGCACTCCATCTGCCCAGCCTGTCCGTAGCTGCCGCACACCATGCCTGCATGCATCATGATTGAATAAACTTCAAGGATCTCATGTGCCAGAACCGGGACCACTGTGAACATGACTTCTGATCAGCGGGATCAGGAGGAAGAACAAATAGCTAGCTTGCAGCAGCAGCGATAGTTTCCCCATGTCTCATTTATTTTTTCCGGAAGATTGTAACCAGCACATTGATCAAGTGGAGAATCTTGAGCTGATTACAACTACAATATGGATCTCATGAATCACACTCTCAGCAAACAAAAGAAATGTTGCGTGGGGCGAGAAGAAAAAAAAAACCAACCAGTGAATGGTGACGGGATGTGGGATCAAGTTTGTAACCGTAACAATCAACGAGTCACCCTCATGTACGTGAAGCTTAGGCCCTGGGTACTGACCGTTCACAACGGGCATAGACTTGGTGTAATTCAACCTCGTCACGTTTGCGTAGTCCACCTGCAGCAACCAAATCCAAAGCCCATTAAGAATCATTCCCAACTTCAGAAGATATTAATAGAATCCCAGTCTTACTCTTGAATATGCTACAGCTTCTCAGATATTCACAAATCATGAATAATTTCATACTGACCAGAGCTCTGCACAAAGTCAAGAACTGCAGCTAGGCATGATGCTAAAGAGCCTGAGATCAAGTGCAGTAAACAATATTACAAGTTCTATTGTCCCAGCATCATGATTTGCACGTCCTGCAGGGAGAATTATAGGGTATTGCAGGGTGTATTTACTAGTCTGAGCAGTTGGGTACAGGGGTTACAGATGTGTGTGTGTGTGTGTGTGTATGTGTGTGTATACATACCCGGAAATCATAGATTCGAGTAGTGGTACCTGGATCATTGGCTGCTGCAATTCGACTGCATGCAGAGCAGGAACAAAGAACTGTGACAAATAATAGATAAAAGTACAAGTGCACCTGATCAATGAACATTGCAGCAGCATCAGGAGGAGGTTCAATTAGATGTCTGCAGGAGTCTAAATCTTCTTCTGCTGGATTCAACTCTCTTGTTGTTGTTGTTGTTGTAGGATCCATGATGAGTTTTCAATGTCCACTCTATCTATCTATGTATCACTAAAAAGAGAAACAAAAACAGAGATGAGCAATGGATTAATTATGCAAACCAAGATGGATTATGTCATGTGGAGGCTGAATCTTGTGATCTGCTTCGGGAACTCATGTGATGTGTTTGAGCAATTTCGAATTTTGAAATTGGGAATTGACGTGCCAGAGGCTGAGCATAGGAGCGAGCGAGAGGCACTGCAGGAGAGCCGCATGCCGGAGGCACACACCGGATGACTCCCAACAAGAGGCCCGGCCTAAGGTTTGCCTGTGCTTCGTACCGCCTCGTGATCTACGACGTGTGATTCATGTATTTAATTTTTTAAAAATTAAGTTTTAAATATTTTTGTGTAACTTACTCATTTAATAATTCAGTTTTTTTTTTTTTTTTTTCCCCAAATTTCTCAAGTACGTCCACTAGCAAGGATCCCCAACATTAATCAGCAATTGTCCTAAGTGGACATAATATTTTTAATATAAAATATCATTGCATTTTTTCCTTTGTATATTTTGGTCACTCATTGGGTTGAAAAAATTTTGTTTGCTGAAATTAGAGTGATGTTATAAAAATAATGACTTACATAATTTAAAAAATATTTTTTATTCTATCAAAATAATTTATATTGGGAAAAAATTACTCATCAATTTGTCTCTCCTTCCCGTCCCTATCATTGCATGGTTGTCCCTTTGCAATCTCACTATCATGACATCGCTTCTCACTATCATGACATCGCTTTACGTAGGAGACCCTTCTCCTGTACAAAAGTGCTCCTAAGAGTCACCTAGGAAATACCTAATCTAGATGTGATTAATTCAATTATTTTTATTTTAAAAATAGTGAAAAAAAATCCTTTAAACATCACAAAAATTTCGTGTTGTTTTGGACTTTCTGAAAATAAAATTTGTCAAGTTGCAAACCCTTGAGCATTAACCCATGCATTAACACCATGTGCGGTGTTTAGTTGTTTGCTTGGACATTTCTTATTATGGTTAAATTGCAATCAAAATATAACATGATACTATTTAAATCTAAAATCTATATAAAATTAAAAAAAAAACTTCATGTAGATTGTGATTTTATCATTCAAATTTTATTACATTTTTATATCATTTTTGGTGTTGAGGGATTTGTTAAAGAAATATAGAAACCTACCATTCAAACAATAGTACTTTGGTGCACTCTAGTGGATGGTAAGACAATTGCTTCAGTCAGTAATTGTTGGATGAGACCTGGATGAAAAAGGCATAATCCACCCAGGGCTTGCTTTCAGTGCCTTGAGGCCATGGACAACCTAGGTTAATTAAGGACATATAAATTATAATCATGTGAATTGGAGTAAAATAAACAACTTAATTAGCAGAGCTATTAGGAAATCAGATTTGTAATTAAACTGAAGTATAGTAATACCTTTTCACTATTTGGGTTTTTTAGGGTTTGAATTTTAGGGTTTGGCTGTATGATTTAGGAATTGAAATTGTAAGGTTTAAGGTTTATGACTTTACTTTTGAAGGTTTCATTTTTTAAATTTAGTTTTGGGATTTTAAAAAGCTGATTTTTGGGTTTAGTGCTTAATTTTAGGGTTATGATTTTAAAAATATGGTTTTCTGAATTTAGGGTTAGGGTTTAAAACATTAGGGTACAAACCATTAGGATTGTACCTTAATGTTTAATTTTGAAGTTTTAGGCTACATTTAATTTTGAAGTTTAGGGTTAGGGAGGGGTTACAATATGATTTTTAAGGTTAGGGTTTCATTTTAAATGAAAAATGTTTGGGTTTTAAGGTTGGGATTTAAGGTTTTAATGTTCAAATTTTATGGTTTTAGGTCTGATTTTTGGGGCTTAAGGTTAGGGTTTGGGTTTTGGGATTAGGGTTAGGGTTTTTTGGTCTGAATTTTTGGGTTTAAGTTTAAGGTTAACATTTTCATGTCTGAATTTTTTAGGGTTTTTGGATTTAATTTTTGTGATTGGGGTTAGCATTTTTAGGTTTGAATTTTAGGGCCTAGGTTTTGAGGTTAGGGTTAGGGTTTTTAAGTCTGAATTTCTAAGTTTAGGTTTAACATTAATGTTTTCAGGTTTGAATTTTAGGGTTTTGAGTCTAATTTTTGGGGTTCTAAGGTTAGCATTTTCAGGTTTGATTTTTAGGGTTTAAGTTTTGGGGTCTATGGTTAAGATTTTCAAGTTTGAATTTTAGGGTTTTGGGTTTGATTTTTGGGTTAGCATTTTCAGGTTTGAATTTTAGGGTTTAAATCTGGGGGTTAAGATGTTTAAGTTTGAATTTTAAAATTTTGGGCATATGATTAAGATGTAGGTTTTTGGGATTAGGGTTAAGGTTTTGGGTTTGATTTTTAGAGTTAAGGTTAAGATTTTGAGTCTGATTTTTGGAATTAGGGTTAGCACTTTCAGCTCTAAATTTTAAGGTTTAGGATTTGGGAGTTAAATTAGGGTTTTCAAGTTTGAAAATTTGGGTTTAAGGTCTTATTTTGGGGGTTATGATTAAGATGTAGGTTGTTGGTGTTAGGGTTAGGGTCTTCAAGTCTGATTTTTTGTTTTGTGTCATAATAAGTGTAGTTTTAGTTGTATTAAATAGGTCATCAAAGTTAACATTTGAGTAGCATCTTTTGAATTTCATTCTTTATAACATGGTAATCTCACTATGTATGACATGTTCAGAATTTTATGATAGTTATATATTTTAAGCTAAGTAAGGTTGGAATTAGTTCCAAGGTGAACGCAGTTCTAAAGTTTTCATGTTTGTAATAAGTAAAGATTTAGATGATAAAAGTCTAGTATTTTGGATTTTGAAACCACCTTACTTCTTTTGTTATGTGTTGTTTTTGCTTTGTAAGAAAATTTATGTTTTTTTTTTTTGTTTTTGTTTTGCAAGATGTATAGTATTTGGATTCTTGCGTTTGTGTTGGGTAATAGGTTTTTGTGTAGGTGAGTAGAACTTTATGTTTAAATAGGATGCACTATACTTATGAATTTAATGTTGTTTAGTTTATATGCATTGCTAGTGATGGTCATAAACACCAATATTCAAACACACAAGAAGCCTTCATATGAAACTAGTCAAAATTTGCATTATGTGATTATGCATTATTCATTGCATCATGCATCAACCATGCATTTGAGGATGAAATTTAATGGCCCACATTTAAGGAGAGGGTTACCTTGGGTATGCATTTGTGAGAGTTACTAGGGTGTATTAGGTTTATTGATGGCACTTTGATTAATTGCAGGCCTTCGCAAAATGAAGCATGTCACACATGGTTTAATGGGTAGAAAAATATATATGCAATGAACAACATGGTCGTTTTGAAACATCATAGGTTATTCGTCTACATAGACATTAGCAATCTTGATTCCTACCATGATGTGAACATCTTTCGGCACTTGGGTGTTCATAAGAATTGGCATCAATACTTCACCCATGGTGATGATTATTTTGAGTACCTATTGGGAAATCCAAGCTATATGGGTGAATAGATGTTTATTTTGCAAAAGATAGGGCAATAGGAACTAACACTAAATGCTAACCATGTTGTAATGCAAGTTTATAACAAGATGCATGCAAGTTTAAAGGTGCAAGTAGAATGGGGCATAGGTGGGTTGAAAAGAAAGTCTAAGCACATCATGAAGAGGTGTGCTTCACCAAAACCAAAATATTCACCTATGTTTTAAATCATAGCTCTCTCAATTAATTAGCTCCCTCAATTAATTTCTTGCACAAGAGATACATAAACCTCACATATGAAATCATTATTGATTATAATGTTAACCCAACTGCACATGGTTGGGCTAGGAATTTTTAGTTATAGGTGCAAAATATTTCTAACCTTTTATTTAAATTCTTCTTTTATATAACACCTAGCTTTCTAATTGCTTTCAAATTATTAATCTTCACTTTATTCAACCTTTAAATCATTGGTGATCTCCACCTTGCCAACTAGGAAGGCATCAAGATTGGATTTTGGAAATTGTTAAGTAGTGGGATGCCATTATTGCCGTCCTCTTGGACTTTGTAACATTCCTAATTTTGTCATTGATTTTTCACCATCACTTCCAGATGGGTAGAATCCAAAGATGGGCCGGGGTTAAATGTAAGGGTTGTTAGTTCAAGAGAACTAGATGATGGGGTTTTAGGTTTAGGTATAGGTGCCCCCATCAATCAGACTTTGATATCTTTTCAAGACATTCCTTATTGCATGCCCATCTATGGCCTTCAAACATTCCAACATTTGATCACATTGTAGGGTTGTTTTCTCCAAACCTTCTTTATTTGAAATTCCTATTTTTAATTCCTTCACAATGTTCCATAATCGATGTTTGAAAGTTTCCTCTACAAAATATGAATTAGGATAAGTCACTTGATAGTTAATGTATAATTGCTTTCACATAGAAGCAATAATAAATTGAACAACCTGATTCTTACCCAAGTTATAATTTGCAAAGTGTAAGTTGTGAAAGTTGCCATGGTGTTGAGTTGGATAGAAACTACAAGTTACCTTGGTACTTTATTCTCCCAAAGGGCTTTAGCTTTATGCAACACCATAGATTCAGATACTTGTGTTTCTAGTACATATGGTTTTGATTATATGTTTGCCTAAAATTTAATCATCCCTAGAAACATGCACAAAAAAAATGGACAATTCGCATTCATATCTCCAAATGTAATCATTGGCTTAAGAGTCATTGGACATAACCAAAACTAATAACTGATGCCACTAAAAAAAATCATTGGATTCAATGACCAAATTTTAGTCATTCAACTTTGGACCCAAATAATCATTAGAAACAAGGTTTGGAAAGCCAACCACTAGATTTCAAGCCAAAATAGTCACTGAACAACATGGTCTAGAAATCAATTGTTAGATTGTAGGCCAAAATAATCACTAAAAACAAGGTTTGGAAATAAAAAATTAGAAATGAAAGCGAAGATATTAGCATATGCTTTTGAGCTTCAAACCATACATATGGGTTTAAATTTTTTTTCGAAGACTCGTAAATTTCAAATTCATCTTTAATTAAATATTTATGGAGCTGCAAAATTTGGGGTTTTATTTCAATGCCATATTCATATTCACACACATTAAATCCATCAAAAACTTCAAGTCTTTTTGGCTGCAAACCAAAAGTTAGGATTTCAGGAATACACATACCCATACACATCAAGTCTTAAAAAAATTCAAATCTTATTGAGCTACAAAATCAAAAAAAGGTTTAAGGGTGCATTTGAGAACCCATCCTATAACATTTTAAATGAATCAGAATGGAGAAGAATTGAGAAAGATCTGCCAAAGTGTTCGGTGATAAGCTAGTGTTTGGTGGGGGGCATGTCTACCATAATCAGAGTTTTGTTTTTTAATTTTATGATGTAGCTGAAGTGGCAATCATCCATAAGATGATTTAGCCAGATTTGGTGATAAGAAAATATGAAAGTTAAAACTTTTAAAACATCCTTTTATATTTTTGGCTACCTAATGGAACTTAGGATGGAATCTGGCGATTTTGTTGAAAAATTAGATTCTGTTTTCGAGATTTGGCCACTTAAAAACAAAAATTTGGCCAATTTGAAAAAGAAATCGCCATTTGGCGAAATTTCGCCCCAAAAAAGAACCCTGGCCCTAACAGACACGCAGCAAAGGACGCCAAAAGGGAGTTGTTTCCTAACCAGACACTTGGGGCCACGAAGCAGATTTTGCATTGTCTTGTCAATTTATTTTTTTCCTTGTAGGGTTATATGAAGTGAAGGGATTTAGGAAATGGGTCGATCTCCGATTACGATTTCATTGGTGCCAGTAATTGCAGCAAATTATTAGAAAAAGCTGCTGCGTTTTTTCTCGTTCTCTTCAAAGCTATGGCGGAAGAAGTTCACTCTCGATTGCTGCAGCACAGTGACAGTGGCCATGGCGGAGAGATTATTAGCATTGAGGAACGACAACATCGGAGCTCCAGTGATGGAGATCTGTTTCTGTCAGATTTACCGCAGGCTAAGGGCAGATGGCAGTTCAAGTACCATCACAAGCTCTTGAGTAGCAAAGATTTCCAGGACTCCACTGCTCATACTGAAGGTGAGAGGGTTTCTTTTCTTGGCTATAAACCCTAGCTTTGTAGAGTGGCAGCAAGCATTGTCGGCTGAATTAATGAAGTTGAGGAATTGGCGAAGAAACTGAAAGAAGAGGGAGAGATGATGGAGAAGAATGTGTTTTAGGATTGAAAATGTGGCGTGGTTGTATGCAGTCCGGCGACAGTACAACAGAAGGCAAAGAGATGTAATTGAATATTTCAAAAACGTCGACTCGAATCCAGTGGGAGCAACTGGCACTAGTGGTGAAGAGCGGCATGAAGGACTTGCAATCAACCTCTCAAATGTGACAAACGTCGTTCTCCTTATTATCAAGGTGATTACATCCTTTTTAAGCTCTTGAGAAGCTCATTCCTCGAAAAAGTTGTTTGATGGAAATGATTATCATGGTGGGAAGAACCTTGAGAATGTCTCTGTCCAACCAATTCACATAGTTCCATGCTTCTCAAGGTTCTTTCCACCATGGTAATCGTGGAACAATAATCCTTGGAAACATAGGAACAATGTGATCAATTTGTATGTGTCCCTGAGAAACTATCTATGTTGGACCCTAATAATCTGTTGGAGTATTGGAGATGGCTAGAGTCTTCTTCATGCTGAATTTTTTTGTGGAGGAGGTGATGGTTCTTACAGGAAGAACCTTGTCACAGCTCCATGATCAATACTTGTGCCCTAAAGCGTAAATGATAGATTTATAGCAAAAGGATCATGTTTATTCTTGTTGACAGACACACGATGTTATGGTTCTTGGACTATCATGAGCTTCTCCCTACCACAATGTGATTGAATATTTTTTGAACATCTGTCTTCTTTTATCCTCAACCCCCTAATTACAAATGTTGAGGTTTTCTGCTGAGTTGAACACAGGGGATAATAAGATGGTAGTCACATGTGCAGATTATTGCTTCAATAAAGAGTAGGTCATTAGCCATAGTGGCATCAACATTGGAGTCGTTGCTGGACCTGATAGCAGGGGTCATCCTTTTGTTTACAAGGTGGTCCATGAAGCGTGAGAATGTTTATAAATACCCAATTGGCAAGCTTCGTGTTCAACCAGTCGGCATTGTTATTTTTGCTGCTATCATGGCCACACTTGGTATGCTTGATGCCTCTTAACCCTTTCGTCTCTTCTTCTGTGTACATGAGGCACTCCTTTTTGCTACTTTATTGAGCACTCTTATCTTTCTTTTTGTTTTCACATGTGTTATCAGCTCATGTCATTACTAACTCTGCAAATCTTTGTTCTGAGCTAATACATTACTGCTTAAATGTGTCATGCATGTGTAAAATTGTTGTGTCTTCATCAGGTGACTTATTCTTGAACAGCACCATGAAACTTTGGTGAACATTTCACATATACCATAAACATAGTTACAAAAGAATGTTGACATTGGGTTATGTAGCCATGCCATGCACATATTGAACTAACAACTTGGTACTCTATATCTACTAGCAGAAGTTCCATTGAGATGGTTGCTTTTTGTTTACTGTATTTTTTGGCAGGGATGCAGGTGCTGGTAACAGCAGGTGAGCAACTGGTGGAAGGCAAAACAAGAGCCAAGATGAACAGTGGAGAGCTGATATGGCTCATAGCTGTTATGAGTGTGGCCATCATTGCTAAGGGTGCTCTATACTTCTACTGCCGCAGTTTCAAGAGTCAAATTGTCCATGCCTACTCTTTGGTAAATGAAAGTTGGCAACCCATTGGATACATCAGAAGACTTACTGTGAATGTTATTAACACTTGCTAAGTGGGATACTTGCAATTAGACCTCCTCAAGGCTCATTGATCTGGGGCTCTACACAACTATAGGCTTCTTAAGTATGAAGCAAATTCACAGTTTTGACATCTGAAGATGAAGGTCCTTCCTCACAAGGATTGCTTGCACCAAAATATTTGATTCTAGAATATTTGGTATTTTGGTTACAGTATGTTCCTTACAGAGTTGTGGTCATGCAGGACCACAATTTTGATATGCTCACCAACATAGCAGGTCTAGGAGCAGCACTTTTGGCCGACCAATTCTATTGGTGGATTGACCCAGTTGGTGCCATGATTCTTGCTATTTACACTATTGTTGAGTGGTCCAAAACTGTGCTTGAAAATGCTGGTACTTTATGCTTTTCTCACTGCCATGCTCAAGGGGTCATCCTCTGCAACCTAATGAAGTGTTTTGACCATAGCTCAGGCAATGTTATGAGTGGGCAAACATGTCTCTTGAGTCATCATGCAATGTGATTTCCAACTAGGTGGAGGTGCCTACTTGTGCTGTAAGAATAGTTGTTAGTCCTTTGACAAGTTTTTCATTTCTACAACATGGATCTGGTGATGAATGAAGAGTGAAGAGCAAAGTTCTTCTGCAGGATTGAGATGTCAATTATCTGGTGGTATCAAACACAAATCTCTCTTCTGTGATGAATGCAGCATCATTGGTTGGGCATGCAGCCCCACCTGAGTTCATACAAAAGGTGACAGTGATTACTATCAATCATGACTCCCGCATCAAGCGCATTGACACAGTGCGGGCATACACATTTGGAAGCCTTTATTTTGTGGAGGTGTGAATACTCTCTGCACTTTTCTGTACTGGTCTATTACTGTGAATGCATCTATTTTTCTCCCTTGTTTACTTCTGAAACAAAGAAAAATTGTTCCAATAAGGGAGTTCTGTATGTCATGTTATGTTTGTCATCAGTGATTCACACATTGATTTAAGTGTGGCATTAAAACCAGGTGGACATCGAGCTACCAGAAGTGATGCCATTGAAGGAGGCACATGATATTGGGGAAGATTTACAAACGGAACTGGAGGCATTGCCAGAGGTTGAGCGAGCTTATGTGCATCTTGACTATGAGTCAAGACATCCACCAGAACATAAAGTGCATGTCAAAGCATTACCAACCACATAGTGACAGCGCATTTCTCCAAGGGCAGGCAATGCCCACAGATAGTAGGTGAGTAATTGTTTTAAGATCTAGACCTGACACAGTAGCTTCCCCAATGCTCTTGGTGAGTTAAAACAGTATGTTAGTACCATCAGAGGTATTGCCCGTGGTCACAGCCCTTTATCAAGATGCTTCTAATGGTGAGGACACAAGCCTTTGTGAGGTTGTGCTGTGGGAAAAGGGAGTTTGAACAGATCAGGTCTGGACTCTAGACTTACATTCACTGCATATTGGGGCACAGATCTTGCAGTTTGTGCTCTCAATCTGTCTCCTTGTCAATTGAATGCTGTCAGTGCCCCTTTCGTTTCCTCAAACCACAATCCAGTTGGCTCAGATGGCCATGAGCTATAAACAACCAATGTGGGGCTGTTTCCCCTGGTAATCCCATAGTTGTCAGCATTTTCCTTCTTGGCTTGTGTGACATGGCCAACAACCAATCTGAGAAAAGCCTGTATACAAAGTCCATTTCTTGACATTGTTGGGCTGGGTATATTTGGACTTGGGTGGCATGGTGTTGGCCTGTAAGCCTCCCCTTGTTGGGTTGTGGATATGGTGACTTGGGTTGCATGGTGTTGGGCGTTAAGCTTCCCAACAACACCACCACCGTAGCCTTCCCCATGTCAATCATCATGCAACTGTTAAGGTTTGTTTCAACATCTAGTCTATGACTAGCACCAACCACGAACACAGAATAAATCAGGTTGCTTGTCTACAGTAACACTAGTTCCTGCTCAATATTCTAGACTACCCCAAGTGCACCCTGATTATGAAAACATGGTTAGTTTTCACTAATACTGATTTTGATCCTTAATCTCCAGTTGGACCTAACCAAATTTGACAGAGTTATGCTCTCTTGTTTCACTCAGTTTGTGTGATGGTTTGAATTGACCAGTTTAGATCAGCAAGCTGGGGCAAGAGGGAGTCACTGAAGTGCTTTATTGTTCGATAAATCAATTTGTAACCTTCTCATATATGTTCCATGATCCATGTTGGAGCACAATGAAAATTCAATTACAAACATGCATAAGCAAAAAAACATGTTATGCATGAAGGCATGTAGGTGCAATAGATGCTGTGCCATGGCCATACACCAACAAGCACACCCCCAACATTATATGTGCACATAGTTGTTATTGGAGGCAGGACAAAAGTATTTGCTGTGTCTTTGTTTTTCCCAAGCGCCCTTTCACCTGTACAAGATGTGTCTATTGGTGCCTAGACACACTTGGTGTTGCCCTTAAACACTTCATGTCCACTATGTCAAAACATACTACTTGGAACTACAAATGACTAGTAGTTGTATTTAAAGACATGTAACTATTTGTTGACCATGTTCGACCAACAATAAGTTTTAAAAATTATTTAAGAATCCATGGGGTAGCCCCTAGGTAGGCCTATGTAGACATTAGCAAGCCTAGGTAGACCTTAATTAACCCCTATGTAGCCCTTATGTAAGCTTAAGTAGACCTAGATAGCCCCTAGGTAGCCCATGGACAAATCTAGGTAACCCTTAGGGGCAGCCCTTAAGTGACCCCAAGTTAGCCTATAATATCCCCTAGGTAATTTAAGTACTTTTAAGTAGCCTTTATTTAGGCCTAGGTAGCCCCTAAGTAGCCCTATTAGCTCTAGTTAGGCCTTAGATAACCCTTATGTAGGCTTTAGATAGCCCTTATGTAGCCTTTAGGTAGGCCTCTATGCCTTAGGTAACCATGGGTAAACCCTATAAGTAACCCCTAGGTAGTCCTTAGTAGGCCTTCAATACTTTAAATAGCTTCTAGGTAGCCCTAGCATTACAGGAATTCATGGCTTTTCAAGCCATAAGATTTGACTCGATTGTCCATTTTGATTGGTGTATTGGTACTATTTCACTAGAGGTATGAAAACATATAGAGACTTGTACCTTTTGATTGGTCATATTGACTAGGCTGTTTTTTTTACTATCCTATCAAATGAGACATTAGTCAAATGGGTCAAGAAAATGGCATGTTTAGTCAAGTTGGCATTGTTGTAGTCAAATGGGACATGCCTATAAGGAGAATTTTGTATGTACCAAGCTTCAAAATCACAAAAAGTCTAAAGTATGACTACGCAATAGCCTCAAGTTCATATTCCTTTGAGAAGATAGGAATTTTGCCAATAAATATGTGAGGGGGGTGTGATGATTTGTCCATCATTCATAAAGCTATATGCAATAGAACTAGTTAATGGATACCACAAATAGATCATAAGGCAACATTACAAGCATTGCAAGGGAATTCAATCAAGGCCATGAAAAGAAAATGAAATAGAACACTTACAGTAACAACTTCATTATGAGGAGCATTCAAGCCAAAATATGAACACAACAATGCTTGAAAAAAAACATATAGCTAGTCTAAGTATAGATGAATTGTAGTAGGCCAAAATGAGTTTTGACACAAGTTCACATTTGGATTCACACCAGCCATACAAGGCTGGCATAACCACACATGGAGAATTTCACATCAAATCAGCAAAGACAAAGCTTATTGGTTCAACCCATCAATGAAAGCATATAACTAGTTATGCAATTCACTTGTAAACTAGAGGTTTTTCTAATGTTGTCAAAGTGTCCAACACTAAGGCAAGTTGTTGTGTTCAACACTTGATTCAATTGAACCCCACTTAATTTGCTTGTGACAAGTCAATGTTGTACATCCACATGTGGGGCAAAGCTTTTGAGCAGTGAAATAGGGCAATTATAACACTCCATAACATACCACAATAATATCAAAAAATGTGGCATGAACACCATTGTGCAAAAAATAGTTGTTAACTTTGCATACAATCACCTATGCATCAATCATAAGATGCACAAATGCTCAACTACCTTCCCAAGAAATCCTTAGACAATAGATTGAAGCCCATGAAGACTCCCACAACAAAAGATGTGTAGTCCATCACCTTCCACTTGGATTTAAAGTATTTTAGACTTAAATACCAAAGTGAAGATAATAGCAAGTAGCAAATGATGCAAAATGTTTGCTTCATATTGCAATATGGGAAAAAAATGTTACATGCTACCTAGATTCAAATTGGGCTAGGTTGAAAAATAACTTATTGAACCACTTCAGCTTTGAATTAAAGGATGTGAATGACAAAAATTTGGTCATGCTTGCAAACAAACTACTTAGACAAGACAACAAATTAACATCTATGGCTTGGATATACTTCAACTTTATGGGAATGTGGAAATATAGGTTTGGATGCCGATGGAAGCAAAAAAATAAACACACATTTCCACCAAAGAATTGGAAAATGTTGGGAGTTAAGAGCAAAACAACAACAATGAGGACCCAAAAAATAATTTAAAATGCATGAAGAAAAAGTGAATATAGTGTTTTAACACAAACTTGCAAATGAAAAAAATCAAGAAAACATTGAATTTTGTAAATTTGCATAGTCCCCTGAATGAACATGCACAATTGTGTCATGATTCAACTCACTTGCTCTAAGACCTAGGGGACATTTATTCTTCAATTGCATTTTGCCTCATCAAAACTTTTTGTGAAAAGTTAAAAAAATATCCACTTGTATTTCATAATAAGATTACCAATTTGAAATGAAACAAATGTTTAATATGTCATAATTTAAAGTGATAATTTATGTTGGTGTTGAAAGTTTTAGATTTATTTATATAACAACACTCATAACATATCATGGGAACATGTGAATAAAATTGAAATTAATTTAATGAACAAAAAATATTCAAGAATGCTTTCAAAACATTATAACCAATGTTTTTAACCTATAAATTAGAACTTGTATGATTTGGAAACATTTGAAAATGACATATATTTGGCAAAATTTTAATATAAACCTTAACATAATAATATAAAGGGGTGTGAACATGTATTTAGGATTTACACCCACCTCCTTGGTGCTTTGTTTAAAAAGCAATGGGTTAGCCAATTAAGATGGCATGAAAAAATTGGATTGATTATTCAAGGATTTTTTTTAAAAATAATTTCTAACAAGTTAACATTAAATTTTCATGACTTAAAAAATGTCACAAAGTTGTATTTTGTCCATGTGTACATAAAATAAATGCACATAAACAAAATACAAAGTACCCAAAAAAAAAAAAAGCAAAAACAATGAAATCACTAATTACATTCCTTAGAAAGTGTTTTTAGGTATTCCATATTCATTAGATTTGTTTCAAACTTATACCAATGTTCCCATAATGTATTTGAAACATTATTATAAAAATAATTTTATTATTATATTAACTTAATTTAAAATTAAAAAAAATTAAAAGTTTAATAATTGTTACACCTTCAATGGGTCCTAATTGCATGTTTGAACCCAAATTTTTTTTAAACTTACAAATACATTTAGTACAAAATTTTCTGAAATATTCCAAAAATATTCTAAGAATAAACAATCAAGTGGATGGGTATGAAGTAATGGTCCTTTTGTTATGAATGCACCCATATACCTAGAAATTCAAATCAAACATGAAAAACAAGCTTCCATTATTTGTGTAGGATGAAAGAGTGATGATTACAAAACTTTGGTTAAAAGTATGGGAAGAATCTAACATTTGCCAACTTAAAGCTACCTAATCCACTTTAGTAATAATTCCAATAGTTTTTGTTCTTGTTTCCATCCAAAATAAAATTTTGATAAAACATTAGTACAATCTTTCCTAGGATGTACAATATTTACATGATAATATTCCATTATAAAATTAAGCTATGATCGACAAGCTATCAATGAAAAGTGATATATAAACTAGCACAAGATCCACTCTAGCTTGCCAACATGCACACTAAAATACATCAAAGATAATCCTAAGGAAAGAAAATCTCTTACAATTCTACCTTTTGCATGAAGAGACCATGTAAATGCTTGAGTTCTGCTTTAACAATATTGTTAACTACTAGGCTCCTAGAGTCCCAAAAATGTGTTTAAGACTTTGCTATTTTGGTACCCAAATTGCAAACACCTCTACAAACTCTCAAGGAGGTTTCATGCACAAATTTGTGTAAACCTTTAAATGTAAAAGGTACTGCAAAACATAAACAATGTTGTTTTGTGGATGGATACATAACTTTGTAATCAAGCAAAACACTCCATTTGACCTTCAAGGAAACTTAAGATTTAATAACAAGAGGAATTGCATGGTGTTGGGTTTCAATTGATTGCACAAAAACAAATAATAAATAGTGCAAAAACATTATTATTCACCTTCACAATTAATGTTCATTTCACATTTCAAAAAATGCACCAATTGTGATTTTTTCAAGTGTTTGTCATTCTTTTGCCTAAACATGTCTTTTTGAAAATCCTATTCTTTTTCTTCAATTCAAACATCAATCACACATTGGTTTACTTCATAGACCCTGCTTTGAAAGATTTCCCACTAGACTAAAACTAGTTGTTTGTTGGTCCAAGTTCAAACACACTTAGTTCAAAGAAAAACTCATACCTACTAATAATGGGAATGAAAATTCTTGTGAAATAATTACAACTTAGGATGATTGCAAGAAAATGTTCAAAATACTATTTATTTGAAACTTGCATAGAAAAGATTGTGTCCATGGTGTTTAGGAATAAACTATGCCAAACCATTTTTCAACTTTTTATTCACCAAAAGTGGCAATTTTATGTAGATTTTTAAACTCTTAAATTATTATTATTCCAAGATCTAGGAAAAATTCTTCATGCACCAAAAAAGTCACTTTTGAAAAATGATGCAAAGGTGGATTTTTATTTAAATTTTTATGAATATTTGTGCATGATTGTGAGTTTGGACACTTGGAGGGCCTCTTTTGAACCCCATGGCATGATGGTCAATGCAAGAATTTATATTACATACAAGGCACTAATAATAATATTCATTTCCTCTTCCCATATTTGGAAATAGCCATGCCCTAAACAATGTTTTAATTTTGAGATTTTATTTATTTTCAATGATTATATGAGTGTTACCATTTCAAAATGTTCAAATAAAACTGTTAAACAACAATGGATCTCATTTTTTGAAAATTTTGTAACAAACTCACATTGCCACCTTATGTACTTTGTTGAATTTCATATTTTTGCTTTTATAGAGTTTACATTTTACATAAAATCACTTTCCATGACATCATATTAATATTAATTTCACAAAATGGTGTAGGGACATCTCACATGGTAGCTAAAATTTGTTCAAGCTTAACAACAAATATTTAAATTAACATGATCCTCCATTTGTGTGGATTCTATCCAATCAAATATCAAATTCATTACCTATGTTATATGTAACCTTAGTTAATAGC
>Ga0209611_10001370_pt1 | contig 41152 bp, 28 predicted proteins | sample S1TSphgellanicum_3_FD_187693 | JGI IMG/M metagenome (GOLD analysis project Ga0209611, IMG submission 187693) | Host-associated microbial communities from peat moss isolated from Minnesota, USA - S1T2_Fc - Sphagnum magellanicum MG (SPAdes) (version 2) | ecosystem: Host-associated > Plants > Peat... | reverse complement strand
ATCGGGAAATCATTTAATATTTAGATGGCATGAGGTTTTTAGTTAGAGCCATAACGGTAGTGCGAATAAGAATTGTGCACAAGAGTCGAAATTACTCGATGATAGGCAATCAGATCTACTTCCAAGGAAAGGATGGTGTTTTATGACGAACCATTGGAAAACGTGACACCTCATGTCTTTTGTACGAGTTTCATGATGGGTTTTGTGGGGGCCACTTTGCGGGATGAATCACTGTAGAAAAGATTTTGCAAGTAGGTTACTATTGGCCCACCTTCTTCAAGGACGCCCATGATTATTGTAGGAGTTGTGATGTATGTCAAGCCTATGCACAAAGGTTTACTGTGAGTGGCCTTTTACATCCCATACCACCATTTGAAAAATGGGGAATTGATTTAATGGGCCCATTGCCAATGACTAGGAAAGGGCATCGATTCATTGTGGTTACCACAGACTACCTCACAAAGTTTGCAGAAGTATGTGCTTTGAAGTTTTCAGTGAAACATGAAGTAACACGATTTCTGTATGAACGAATTTTTATTTGATTTGAAACACCACTTGAAATTGTTTCTGATAATGGTGCCCATTCTTTTAGTGAGGTTGTGGAAAACTTGTTAGCACACCTTGCAGTGAAACATAGGTTTATTACTATGTATAAGCCTAACACTAATGGCTTAGTAGAAAGGACCAATAAGACATTGTGTTCCATGTTGGCAAAAGAGGCCGAAGTTCATATGAATGTTTGTGATTAAGATCTTAAGATCCACCATGTTGTGTGGGTTTACAACACCACATACAAAACTGCCACAAGGTACTCACCTTTTTGTTTAACCTATGGGATGGAAGCGCTTTTACCCATTGAGTTGGAAGTATTGATTTTACACACTGCCACAACGATAAGACTTCCTTTGGATGAGTCCCAACGCCATCGATTGTTGTAACTTAATGAGTTGGATGAATTATAGTTGAAAGCCCACCAATCCATTGAAGTTGCACAGGTTCAACAAAAGAAGGCTTTTGACAAGAAGGTGAAAAAAAAAAAGTTCAAAGAAGGTGACCTTGTCATAATGTTTGACGCTCGACATCATCACAAGGCTTATAAGAAATTGTTACCCAAATGATTTGGACCTTTTGTTATCAAGAAGGTGTTTGCTGATAATGGATCTTATGAGCTTGAAAATGTTGATGGCTCATCATATCTAGACCGCATTAATCATGACAAATTAAAGAAGGTTTTGAATATGTGATTCTGAGGACAGAATCCATAATGAGTTTGGGAGTGATGTAACTTGATGTAATTACACAATTACTTAAGTAATTGTTTAAAAGGGTAAGTTGAGTGGTAGGATTCCATAATTTGGTCATGGTGCATTGACTTTCACATATTAATTTATGTGGAAATCATGTGTACCATGTGATTAATTGTGGAATCACATGAGGGACCATGTGATTATGTTTCCTTGTGATTAATTGTGGAATCATGTAACTTGATGTAATTACATAATTATTCAGGTAATTATTTAATTACATCAAGTTACACATCAAGTTACAATACCATTAGAAAGTCCTCCTTGAGTAGAAGTGCAACAAGGTGGTTTCATAATGTTTAGATTTTATTTCAAGAGTTATTGAATATTCAACAATTTTATGATTAAAAATTCAATAAAATCAAACTGAAAATTTTAAGGAAATTGGGGCACACTCTTGATGCTATTGGATATTACTCACCAAGTAGGATTTTATGGAAATGATTTCATAATTTTTAGACCTGAGGTCGGAGAGATATTGAATTTTCAATAATTTTTGTCACTGGAAATTAATTTGAAATTTAAAATAGTTTTTCCATAGTAGGGCTCTATGGCCAGGGTCCTGTTCACACTTGGAGGAAACCGACAAGGGGAAGAGCCAAAAAACAGGCCCAAACCTGTTCACACTTGGGCTAATGGCAGAGGCCACACTAGTATTCATGGATGTAAGCTACAAATACACGAGGAGATTTCTTTGAGTGCTGTACTGGATTGTTTGTGGGAGTGATGCTCAGAATGATAATGCCTTTGACACTCAAATTCTAAATAAAACACAATCAATGTGCAAAATACTATTTGTCAAATCATGATGCAACATTGGGGAGGAACTTTACATTACAGGGAGTGATGATGGCCCTTTTGAGTTTTTGAAAGGTGAAGTCTAGATACATTTGACAATTGACGATGTGGTTGTTACATTGAACCTATGAATTAGACTTCACACATCATCACATTATGCACACATTTTTGCCATCTTTCATCTTCAACTCTTCTTTATCAATCCTTTGTACTCCAAGGTGTACCCTGAAGCATGAAGCTCCCATGACAAACGTGCCCATGAATCTTCAAAGAGAATGAGGGTCAGGATGTGGGAGGAATCAGCAATGGACATAAGGACAGATGGCCAGCGATAAGAAGCACAGTTGTTTCTGACCCACAACCCCATTGGTGCAATATTCTCCAGATGAGTTGAAGAAGAGGTGCGGTAGTCTGCAAAATTTTGCAAAGAAAACAATGGTACATGAAACTCCTTTTTTTGCCACGGCAGTGATACACTTGCTGATGGCCACAAACCCTATGTTTTATACTATAAAAATAATGTTCCTAGATCAAATCTCAATCCTACTCCCCGTTGGCAGGAGTACTTCAACACATTGCATGGAGTATGAAGCTGGGCATTTTGGCAAATGTCACAACACAATTGAAGAGCTTTGGGTGTTCACAAACTTTGACTCAGCATTCCAGCCAAGTATGTCCATCCATGTGTCTACCACCACCATTTCATGGCTACTTAAAAGACCAACACATGTCACTAAATGACTGTTTCTTCAAACTGTTTGCAGCAGCCACACTAATGAATTGTTTATACATTTCTTTATGCATACACTTCTTCATGTTATATATTTCCAGCCAAGGCGCCCCCAAATGGTCCGGAAACAAGGAGAGATGAGCATCTGCCAGATTAAAATTCCCAATTCCTTTTTCTCCCTCCACGTCACTCAAGCATTCCCAACTAGTTGTCACATGGGTCGAGCTTCTCTTCTCAGAAACTTTTGTGAGATAAGTCGATCTTGTCTCAGAAACTCACAAGTGGCTTGATGGGTGATGGTTCTGGTATATGGTCTTTATAGACTGTACACGTATGACAGTTGGTTGAAGCTGGCTTTGGTTAGACGTTGGGGGTGTGGTGGGGTTTGATGCACTTACATGTAACACAGTTGGTTGAAGATAGCTGGTTCCGGACTTTGGTAAAATACTTCAATTACAAAACTTTTGTGCTGCTTTTCAAGACCCCCTTCCGCTTTTTGCCGCCCACCAGCTAGCACCCCAACTCCTTCTCACACGGCCATCCCCCAGGTCGGTGGGTTCTCAAAAGATTTCTACCTTCTTGTTTTCTTTTGCCTTTTGAGACAGGAAATATTTATGACTAAGTAGGTGTCCTGCAGTTGAAAGATGATCATCGATGAGAGAGAGACTGCCAACGACTGTGCTATACTTTAGCCTAGATCCCCCTTTGTCCTTCATCAGGATGCACGGAATTTTGGGGTTAGTTCCTTCATCAAGTTCCAAAATACAAAATAGGAAAACCCAAAATAGATAAAAAATATAAAAGAGCGAAAGGATGTCCTGAAGGGCATCGAAATGGGATGTATATATGGAAATGCATTTCACTAGTTGCCAAAGATTCCAGATCGAGTCTCTTTGGAGTGTTCCTGCTCCTACCCAGAGTTCCGCCTCTGGCCTGACAAAATTTGTGCTGCTCTTTGGCCTCAACGATATTCCACTCCTATTACCTTTTCAGTTTAACAGCCATTTGCATATCTATGCATGCCCCACCTGAGACAAGTAGTCGAGCATCATATGCACCAACAAAGGTCTTTACATCCGTGTTCAATAAATTGCTTTCTTGAAGTAGACAACATTGCATCACTCTATACAAAGATGGAACATCCTAGTAGCACTTTATTGGGGAAAAAACTAAACAACATTGGCAAGAGGAGACACAATAATAGCAAACAAAAGGGGGACCTAAACCCTTGTGATGTGACCAGTATATTATGGAAAAAAGAAGTGGGTAAGCGGTTGGGTGGGGGGGAGGGGGGAGAAGAAGCCAACCTGCAAACCTCACCCAATTGTCATTAGTTGACTAATCATCACCTAATCACATCATTAGGAGTGCAATTGAAAACTAATGAAGGTTGTGATAACTTACACTTGGGTTCTCTTGAGGCTTTGAGGTCCTAAAATGGTATGCAAGAAATGGGTAACAAGAAATGGGTAACACAAGGGGAGAAACTGATGTAATGGTGACAATTGCCAGGCTTCCACCTCTCCTTGGCTTGAATTGTTTCTAATATTACAAACACCACCACTAAAGGCTGTACATGGAAGAATCTTCAAGTTGGGTGGGGCCAGTGATGTTCATAGAAGGCAGTTATGATGCTAAGCACCTAATTCGTTCCAGACAATGTCTGAAAATCCAGACAAGGAACCTCGATGCGTATCATCATTTTTTATTTCCATCAGTTTCTTTCATCTTAAGAAACCTTGTCTGAACTTTCATTCTAATTAGATGTGAAAAATGCTTCCCCTGAATTGATTGTCAAGATGCATAAGAAACCACTAAGAGGTAGGCTACCATTGGGAAACTAGTAATGAAAGATATTCCAAAATAACATGGTAGTCATCCACGAACATATTATGCAATGCATACAACAATGGTTGGATGGTCAAAAATCAACTATGATCATTATGAATGATGACTTGCTAGGCTTGTTAATGCACTACAGCTAAGCAAAACTTACTATGTGTAGTTTCATAAGTGTTGTATTTCAAGATTAGGGCACCCATCCTAACCCCTACCCAAGGTATGCTCTAGATATTTCCAATGCTTGAGGACCTTCAATCCATTTGCTCAATGCTCCCACCACCTTGAAGTAGACGAGTTGAGGGTTTTTGCTTCCAAAATAGAAGGTAGGTGAATAGTCGACTTCTACATTGTTGGCTGCCTACTGGAAGCTGATGTACAATCTGGCAATATTACTTTTCTTCAAAATTTTATGATCAGAAACCCCAAACAAAACACTCATTATTTGCATTTTAAAAACGAAATCGCCAAACTGTTGAAAATCTGCCCAAAAACAAAAAACATTGTTGTGCATCCAAGTTGCATCTGCAAGGAAATGGGTAGCCTATATTTGGGGAGTTAGGCCCTGAGATGGGTATTGCAATCGATGATGTCTAGAGTTAGGTCAGTCATCACCCAATTCGATAGGTCCAATTTGCATCCTTGCCATTAACCCTAATTGTTGCCTAACATTGAACACTCGTGAACATCTATAAGAAATAATTAAAGTCTATCAAATTTGGGTGGTCATGGATTATATATATACATGTATCAGTTGACAATTAAATTTAATTTTAGTGTTTATTGATATGGATTGATGCCACGGAATTGGGCCTATGCTACAGTAGACACTGCCATCATTGAACACATGCCAGTAGCCAAACGCCTAAATAGTTCCAGGATGGTCAATTGGACCAACATTGATCATCGTGCATAATACTCATTATATGATCAAATGCACAACCAGAGATCTTTGTGTTAGGCTTTTAAAAAAAAAGTCCCAACTAGTTATCTTATAATTGTGTTAGGTCATGGGTGTGATGTATAACATTTGTTAAAAAGGAGTGAAAACAAATCTATATAAGGTGTGTGGTGATATTTTGTGTAATGTAACATTTCATTTCACATGGATGCACACAAATATGGGTATATCCTAATGCATGGTATTTTAATCTTTAACAAAAAGTGTGATTTAGTTTATTATGTGGGGTCAATTTTTGGTGATGGGCTTATACTTGGCACAATTTAGTGCACACAAAAGGTCATTTTGTGAAAAGTGATTGGTTAAGGGTATGATATAGGGTAGATCTACAAATATTGTAACTCATTATGTGATGACATTGTTTGGTAATGGGAGGATATTTATACATTAAAAGGGATATAACAACATCATAAATGTTCTCAAACCTTAACATAAAATGCAAATTTAGATCTAACCATAAGAGGATAATCAAGCCTAAGAATCAAACAATACATTGTTGATTGGGGATAATAAAACTCAAAATTTATGAGCAACCTAATGATTACCAAGCATATATTTACATTTTGCATTATTTGCCAAAATAAGAGCATCGCAATTTCACCTCAAAAAAAACCAAACCATTCCAAAAGTTTAACATGTCATTCGCTCCTTTTGACTATTCAAAGCATGTCCAACATGTTCACACGTGTGATGGATGAGCTTGAAAGTTTTTAAGAGATCTTAGGGTCTTAGTATAATATTGTTCAAGCTTAAATTAGTAGATGTGAAAGTATATAGATGTGAAAGTAAAAGACCAGTTGGTGAGTGCATAATTTTATACACATACAAGTTTACAAGGGGTTCAAAAAATAAGTTTACTATTGCTAGATACAACAATTTGTCATTGTCCCACAAGCAAGAAATAGTGCAAAGAGATTAGGGTATCATAGATTCCACTGTGTTGTAATATGCATAGAAACTTGAAATTCACGCTCATAACAATAGATGAAGGTTTAGATTAAAAAGACTTTAAAAAAAAATTGATTTCATTTTTTTTATTGGAATGATAGAAAGACATGTTATTCAAGCATCTCCTGATTTAACTTGCTTTTTTTTTCATGGTCTAAATGTAAAAAGGACATGTCTACACCTCTTACATAAGGCCTAGGCATGAACCACCCACTTGTTAGAAGCTAAGGTCTATAGGACCAAGTTTTCAAGAAGCTCAATGTGCATTGTAGGAAAAAGAACGATTTGTTAAATTAGCCAACTTTGGACAAGGAGAATGTCCCACCTCAACTTGCATCACACCCAAAGCAGAAATCAACAAAAGTGAACAAGGGCCTTTGTTGCAAATGTAAGAAGCACAAATGAATAGTTGGAAGATGCTATGGATGTAGTGGAAAGACAACTAACATCTATGAGGATGGCTAGTAGACATTAGAACATATTATTAACACCATGATCTTACCATTTAAATGACAAGACCAAATGCATAAAAGCTAATGAACCGTGTGTGCTAACAATTGAAGGGGATGTGGTTGTCATTCTTTGGATTCTCAACATGCAACAATGTGGATTATTTATAACATTATAACAACTCAAATTGAAGGTGGCAAAACTTATTCAAATTTATCTTACACTAGTTTGAGATGGTGAACTTGGAAATTCATGGTGGTTTTCTTTTAAGCATAGACATTAAGAACTAACAATTTGTTTTGCAAAAGGATTTGATGTTTATAAGGCACAAGGACTAATTAACGAAACATGCAAATCCTTTTACCAAATCGGCAAGTTGTGTATATTCAACACAAGTATAATTTAGACCACATTTAAAATTCTAATAAAATAGGATTTCATGCAAGGTGACAATTAAGGACAAAAGATCTAACAAAAAGGGGTTCACAAGAATGCCTAACAATAAATTGTGTTATAAATGTTGTAAGGGGATTTCTACCAAGATTGAAAGAATTAGTGGTGAACATTACATCAAGAACTACAATGTTAGTGGGCAAGTTAACCTATAATTAGCAAATCTAGATAGTATCTTGGTAACCCTTAATTATTAATGGTAGGTGAATGCATTTACCAATTCTTTTAATTATTTTAGTATGAAACTATTAGATTTACTTGATTTTAGAAGGGGGAAATGGCACTATTTTCCACCTCACTTTAATTAATTTAGGAGAAGATTAACATGGAAGCCAAGAAACTCGGAGAAGATGAAGTTGTGAATAGTGAGGAAATCCTTGAAGGGATCCCTTGTTCCCCATCATTCTTGTGTGGTGTGATTGGGAGGAGAAGATAAAAATGTCTTTAGAAAAAAAGTTAGGAAAGGAATAGTGAAAGTTTTTTTTTTTGGGTGGGGGGCGTAACCTCTTGTTGTATTTGTTTATTGGAAATGATGAGTGTGGAACTACTATATACTTTTCTCATTTTTTAATAATGTTTTAGATCTAGGAAATAATGGAAATATGCATTTTTTTGGCCTTTAAAAATTGGATGTAGGAGAAGGCAATGCACTACCATGGGCTTCAAATTATCTCTATAGCTAGTTAAAAGGCCAAATGATAGGGAGGGCAACAATAGTGACAATAAGGCTTGCAAACCCTTTTTGGATATTTTTATGTTGATTTTGAGGTTTGTTATAGATAGTATTACAATACAAGGAATTTTCATATTAACGATTGGTTTTTTTAGTTGTAAATGCCACATATGACTATAATAATGTTTAATCACCTTGGACATATTGCATAAAATTTAATCACAAAAGACATGATGTGACATTAAATCAAAACAGTAATTGCATCAAGATGTGATTAACTAATTAGCAACCAAGAGACAAATTAGCAAGAGGATGCAAAACACACAAACATGACCCATATTTGTCTCCTTTGTGATGTTATTACAAGCAAAATATTTGGCAAATTTTTTAAATATTTTTTAATTCATGATTTACAAATCAACATAAAATTCTTATGACTCATAAAGTTGTTTTACTATTCTAGTATATAAAAAGGTAAATTGTGATTGGTCATGTGATTATGTCATTTTTTAGACATTGCAAGTCATTTAAAAAATGATGAAAATGTTGGTTACAATGGTTTAAAATTGGTTAAATTATGTATTTCATATTCATTATATTCATTTTGAAGTTATTCAATTGTTTTTATAATATATTTAGAACATTTTTGTATAAATACATTGAACATATTCAACATTAACTTGATGTACTAGTTGAAAACAAGTAAAATTAATCGTTAGTTAAACCTTAGGCGGGTGATGTTTGTGTGTTTGCACACATGAAAATATGTTCAATCAACAACCAAAAGAGAGAAAATTCAATAGGAGGAAGGAGGTTTACTAGTAGTCGAGAAATAACACATCAAGACCATGAAAGGAGTTTCAACTAACAACAAGAAAAATAAAAAACACTAATACGAACAATGAGTTCGCCCAACAATAGAAAGGACCTTATAACCAATGAAACCAACAAACTTTGCCTTTCATTCTTTATGACATGGAATACATACCATAAAAGAAATCATAAAGAATAACGTTGTTGAAATGCTAGTTCATTAGGGCAACACAAAGAGCAATCAAGTATTCTTCAATCTTAAAAAATTGATGCATTCTTGAAGGTAAAAGTGGAGGTGGAATGTGATGCCATTGGATTTTGCAAGTTTTTTCTTATTCCTTTGAATGTGTGTATTTTGTTTTCTTTTTACATTTTGTTGTTTGAATTTTCAAAGGTTGGTGGATTTTGTTTGAATGTGTAACTATGCATTTCTTTGCTTGTATTTTTTGTTTTTCAAAAGTTGGGCAAATTTTTCAAAAGCTTCTTATGTGTGTGTGTCTATATTTCATTGTTTGCATTTTGGAAAGGCTGATGGATTTTGCAAAATCACAAGTAAGCTTGTTTGTGTGTTTTCATTTGTGTTTATGTGTCTAATTCTTGAAAAGTTTGTGTTTAAAGAGAGATTTTAGTTGAAAATCTTATTTTTTTTGGTTCAAGAGGTTCAAATTGATAGATTCTACATCACAATTTGTGGGTGAGTGTTATGAGAGAGAGGTTGTTGGGTTAGAGTTAGAGTTGCATGAGGAAATGTTGTCATTTCTTCATATTGAGTTTTGAATGGTTGGTCCTTTGTATGAGCCTTTAAGGAACATCGAAGACCCAACATGAAAGGTGAGACACTAAAAACCTCGCATTGAACCTTGTTTGACGTTCTACATGAGAATTATTGCAATGACCTACATGGAGCTAAAGCCACTTAGTTCTATTGCAAGATGTGATTGTTGTAGGATTAATTATTAAAAAATTTAAAAACAAGTCTTTTTCTATGCCTAAAAGTAAGTTATTGGTAGGAACCTTATTTTTCTATTAAAAGATCGTGGGTTCGAAAATGCTCTCTAATGGTAGAACATGTGAGTCAAGAATCAAGGTATTAGTGTAACCAATTTCTAACTTTAGGGTTTTGAGTGTGAACAGGAAGTAATTTTAGGGTTTTTCAAAGAAACATGTTTTCTTTTCTGTTGGCGGTTAGGAGTTTTTGCTTTCGATGGCATGGAGACAAGGAAGGTTGTAGAATGGAGATGTGCTGGTGTTTGGTAGGATTGAAACTTTGGTGTCGTTTTCTTCAGTTTGGTATGTATGAGTTGTTGCTGGACGCATGATGATGGTGTGGCAAGGGAGCTGCCAGGTGAGATGCACTCGGCAGAAATCTCGCGGAGCAATGGCGGAAAGATTTGCTGCAGAGAAGATAAGTAGTGTAGGTTTTTGTTTTGCAAAGAGAAGAGGGAAGTGGTTGAACTTTGTTTTCTTTAGAGCTTTGTCTCGAGGAAAAGTAGGAGACTATCCGCTACGTAATGTACTTATGGAGGCAGAGTGTCTATCTAAAAGCTGGTTTTGATGGTTGAGGAGGGGGGATGATGATAAGTTCGAGAGATTTCGAAAGCGGCCAACAACTCTTCTCAAAAGTCTGTGTTTGGGTTTTGTTCGTATCTAGGTATTGTTGTTTTGTTTTTTAAGAGCGAGTACCCTGATTTTTGGGAACTTCGAAGAATTGCAACAGGCCATTGAGTTTACAAGGTCATTCACACAAAGGATGGGTGTGGTTCTTTGTAATGATTCTTGAAGAAGTGACTGGGGAAAATCGATGTGTTGTATTCATGTTTTTTGTCTTGTCAAGTGGAGCGATGGTGTCAAGAAAACCGGATTGTGTGATTTGTGTGGGTTGAGGGATTTACAGTACCATGTGTAACTAGAGTTCCATGGAAGTCCAATGTGGTCCTGGATTCATGTGGGTTTGAAGACTTTGAGAAGAGAGGCTAGTGGGCTCAAGAGAGTGAGATCAGAGCGATTTGACCCCTTGGAAACCTCAAGCCTCTCTATGATGAAGAAGGCGATTTCTCTGCTGGTTTTTGGATGGAACTTTGGTGGCCATTGGCTCAGGCCCATGTGAAATTTGGAGAGTGTACTTGTCGTTTAGTGTATACGTGTTTTGCATTTTGTTTGTTTGAGCCCTTGTTTTTTGTCACATTAGAACATGCAAAAACTTTTCTGCAAAATTGTCCATCACATGTCTTAATGAAGCGTGGAGAAACAACAACTCAAGCACACTGGAGGCAAGAGTGAACCAAAGCCACTAGCGGAACATCCATTGGCAGCCTGTTTGGACTCAGTTGTAGAGGAACCCCACCTGAGTTGACATCAAATTTCACCTTCGTACGCTATCATGTAAAGGATGATCACATGTTTTGTAGGTTATACTTGGTAGGTAGGATGATAGGTGGTTACTAGGTAAGCAGACGAATGTGAATGGTCAGTAGATAGGCAGGGACTAGTGGGTTATAACCAGTGTTGGCTGGTTATTTGAGTTTTGACCCGGTTATCAACAACCTACCAGTCAATTATTGAGTTTTTAAAATATTTGATCAAAATTGATGATCACCTAGTATTGAAATTGAAAAATCTACTAACCTACCTAGATGGCTCAATTATCATCCAAGTAGGTTGTCAATGTTTAAACACTAATAAAAAAAATTAAAAATAGATTTTTTAATAACCTTAACAAGATAATAGACGGTTATCAATCAGTTATTTGATAATTTACCCTTATGCATAACTGATGGGTATTCCTCAATTTTTGAAATAACCTACCTGGTGACCAAAAGAAATTGACATTGGTATTGACAATCTGTGCGGTCCAAAAACAAATTAAAAAATAACCTACCTTACAGTTGTTTTAAAAATTAAAAAAAAGAAAAAAAAGACCAGGCAACCAAAACTGAGTTAACTAACCAGCACGATTAGCTAGGGAAGTGGAACCCAAGGAAAAGTGTTTTCCTGTCCACCTATCATCAACCATCACTAGTGGTGCAATGGTGGCTGTTGGTTCACTCTGGCCTGTTGTAATAGAAGGAAGAGAAGAAGCATCCATCAGACGACTGAAGTTTCAATTCAACTTTTTTGGTTGAGCACGTGAACAATCTGAACCGATGCTCTTGCAGTTACTGAATGGATTTACTAATCCTGTGAATATAATTACTTAAAGATATGGCCGTGGTTGCACCTGGGGCCTGCTTTCATAAGAGCTCCTTGTCCAATGTCACCACCCAATGATGTCATTTTTGTGGGGGCAGGTTTCTTTGGCTTTTCATTTTCATATTGTTTTGGGAGAGGCGTACATGGATCGTGCCTTATTATTTCTGTACCAACCCCCCCATATCTTTAGTTTTCTTTGAATTTTTGGGTGGATGATTGATTTGGGTGTTGAAATGGTTTCGACACTTTTTTCTTTTCTTATGTTCTCTAGGGGTGATGGCTCACTGGTATAGCCTACTCTGTGACCATGGTCCGAGGTTCAAACCCAGTGGTGTGCAGGTGAAAAGATCTGCTGGTCCTGAGCCTATGAGCTTGACTTGAGTTGCCGACGGCTTGTCAGGTCTGGTCTGATGCCGTGCTTCAAAGGTTTTTTTTAAAAAATCCTTTGCACACTCACAGTTGATGTCATCAGTTCGTGTAGGGGAGGCGAGAGGAGGATGGGTATAACCCATGTAAGAAGCCGACTGAGCTATCCAACTACCTTGCTTAATTTCATAAGAATATTTATGTGAGAGACAAAGCAGGAATAATTGTTCACCATCTGTAAAGGCCAGCATTTTTAACCCTGTCTATACAGACAAGGTTATAGGATTAGTGTAGAAAAAAATACTCACAAAGAGGTACCTATATGCCTTGGGTGAACCAGTACGTACACTGGTACCAGTGGATGACACTGGCAATCCTCCTCTCATCCATTAGGAGTCGTCACCCCCTGTGCTCATCCATAGGGTACCTAAGGGGCCCCCATCTTCATGACTGCAAAAACGGTCCCGCCCACGGTTCTTCTTCGTTTGTTTTGTCCTGTGTGGCGTGCTCATTCCACCATCGCCAATCCCAAAAGGTCACCACCTCTTCCTCTATTTTTGTATTTGTTTTATGGATCCTGCCGCCAAATGCATATTCCCATTTGTAGGTGAGCAAGCTCGCCCGCCTCCTCTTTCTTTTTTCTCTAGTCTACTAATTTTTTCTCAGCTCCTATTCATTTTTTCTTTCTTTTTCTTGCTAATCAAAGTCTTTCTAAAGGCTTTTTTCTTCAATCAAAGGTCTCCAAGGTTTGGATGTCTGTTTTATGCTTGCCATTGCCATTATGCTCCCAACCTTTGTCTTAACACTTTGTCGTACCATTTGCAAATGAGCCAACCATATTGCACACTCTTTGGCCCCTTTGTCACTCTTGTTTGGCATTTGTCATTAGTCACTTGCTTTCCTCACTATAATATTTGATGAAATAACTTGTATGGGTAGGGCAACTTGCAAGATCTAATGTAAACCTTCAAAAAGGAGAATGATGCCATTGATTAATACTTGAACTAAACATAAGTAAAAACCCAAAAACATTCAAACTTTAAAAAGGCTTATTAAAAAGTTTGAACATACCTTTCATGATTCTTTGCATTGAGTAATAAAACAATGTGAATGTAGAAATGTCATATGTATCCCAAACACAAAGCCATCAAAGTGCTTTTAAAAACAAGTTTTATATTTTGTCCTTGATTTGTGAGGCCCATGAACAAACGAAAAATGATACATTTTTTAAAAGACAAAGTTTGTAAGAATCATTTTTTTTCCCCCTAGAGTTTTATGGATCTTGAAGTCATAATCTTTTGAATGGAAATTACCTTATTACCATTAATTTCTTTTCATCTCATATGTGATCACAATGCACATGTTATTCAACACACCAAGATGGCCTAGATCCTATCAATTATCTACAGTTAGAATATTTTTTTAAATTGGAAGATGTTGTGCACATCCCAAAAATATAGGAATAGAAAAGTAGAAGGCTATTGTGGGATAATAAAACCAAAAGTCCAAAATAGTTATGCATAGTCATAAAATAGAAAAGAAAACCTAAGAGGTTAGCTAAAATGTAATGATGGCAAATTTAGTGGAGGCTTATAAGGAAAGCCATTGGATGACTTTTTGAAGGTCATCCATTAGATTCTTTTATTGTAGGTACTAAGCATTGGTGTTAGTTCACTCAAGCCACAAATACATGGGTGTCAAAACATGTTAATAGGAGCCAAAAAGGGTGTTGGGAATCCTTGAAAATTTCAAACTATAGTTGATATGTTTTTTTTTTTGACATTTTAAAATTATGTGAATCATTCCAAGTTGCATTAAATAACTAATATGAGTGTTGAGGAATTCAAATTAAAAATTTATTAAATTTAATTTTGAGTTTTTGTTTTAGTAAAGGACTTTTGAATTTGAACAATAGTTGTGCTAGAAACAATCAATTTTACAAAGGATTAGAGTAAAGTATTTGATGATATTTACCCACACTTGAAAAGCATTCACAATTCAAAAAGTTATGAAATTTGAAATTCTTAAAAAATCAAAGGGTGAAAACACAGTCAAAGGAGCCATGGGTGCCAAGGTAAAAGTCCTTTTCCAAGGGCTACACATGACATGTGTCATTTTTATGTTTGTTTTACATTTTAGATACCCAATTTAACACTACATGTTAGATATAAATATGTTTTGACAAAAAATTGATTTTACATCATATATATTATGCATTCATGCCCTCTATCACATAAATATGAACTTTTGTTAAGGTCACATTTTGAAAATCCATAATTTTCAAGTCAAAAACATGTTTGAACCAAATGTGTTCAAATTGGTTATAAAAAATAATTTCATTAGTTCAAATGTTTTTGCCCTTCTAATCATCAATGTTAAAATCCTCTCCAATTTTCATAAAGAATGGTGCACATTTGGTAGGAAAAAAAAATTTTTGAGAAAAATAAGGACTATCCATTCTGCAAGTTTGAATGTTTTGAACATGCAATTTTTTTTTGGATGTGTGTCAAACTTTAAGCATATAAACTTTGCAATTGACGAAAAATATTTCAAAAACTTTTATAACAATCCAAATTATTATGCACTTCCCTTGTGATCTTTCAAACATATAAAAATGCAATTTTAAGGAGTGTCTGTTCACTTGAGTGGCTCCTTTGATTGTGTTTTTACCCCAAAGTGAACAAAATTTCAAAATTTCAAAACTCCTTTACCACATGTAAACAAGGTGTAAGAAGATGACATATAAATCAAAGTTGTAGCTTATGATATAAGAAACTAAAAGTTAAAACAATTAGCACATTTTGACATGATTCAAAATTATGATATTTTTTCAAGACAAAATGCAAAATATGGCAAAATCTTCAAATTTTGAAATTTTCATATCTATTCAATAATGATTAACACAAAGCATGTGATATATTGGGGCAATTATATGTATTTTAAATAGCAAGTTGCAAAATATTTCATTCAAAAATTCCTTCATATTAAAAAGTGAAAAAGATTGAAAAAAGACTCACAATCCTCTTACAAATAATCCCATGCATTCCTATTAAAATGTTGTGAACCATGGGGTTTATAGAATAAGGTTGTGCCTATGGATAGGAAAAAACATTTTATATGGCCAATCTAATTATTAGAATGGGAACTTTGTATTATGTTGAGGAGTTAACTTTATAAGTAAATTGGCATTTTAATGTGCATATAAACACTTTAGGATGGAACAAAAATAACAATGAACATGAAGTCCATCGAAGTATATTTTTTGGTCTAAAAGGTGCACTATATTGGTGTTGCCTAATTACTGAAACACAAAAACTATATAACCAATTTTTTGGAGCATCAAAGTCTAGACCCTTCTAAGGTATTGTATGCTTGATTATGTGGCCAATAAAATTGTTCAAGTAAATGCATTGAATTGCTTTAAAAAGATGCTCTAATGAATTAATACTTACATGTTGCATGTAAACATTTAACATAAATTGAAGTTTTTACACATCATTTTTTGATATTTCTTAGGGTGCTTTTCATATTAGCAAGCGTGGTTTTAACACCACTCGTGTTGTTTGTTTATTGGCAAAGGAGGGAGAGCCAAGAGATAGGCCAAAAAAGAACAAAGTTGCAAAATGGACAAAAACGATGAACTAAGACTAACCTAGGGTCAACCCTACAAACTTCCAAGGTCACTTCTAAAAAGTCAACCCCTTATACAAAAGCTAGTTGTCTTAGTTCATTGCTTTTGTCTAGCTTATAAGGGGCTAGACCTTTTATGGGGGGTTGGTGGTCAAACCTTATTAAAGGAGTGGATAAAAGTGATGATCGAGCTTGGATGATTGGCCTCCAATTGCATAGAGCTTTTAAAAGATAACCTTGTAGGAAATTATGTTCAAGGTGTTTTCAACATTTGCATGCAACACCACTAATTTGGGATGAATGTTATGTGAATGTCATGCACCATTGCATCCTACCTACCCTTTAACTATAACACTTAATTCATTGGGGGACAAATGAACCAAAAATGTGTTGCAATTAAATTAAAGGTAGAAAGCCTTGCACACTAACTAATAGAAAACCTCACCCATTATGATTGGTTGAATGATTTTGGAAGGCTTGTCCAAAGTTAGTGTCCAAGTTGCATCAAAGGCTTGAGCTATGTATTTAGGAATATGACATGTAATGACATATAAACTCATTTGGAATAGTTGGAAAAAGCCATTGGCCAAGTCCTCAGGGTCGAAAGAATCTTGAAAATGTTCAAAAAACATCCATGAAGGCCCCTCAACTAAGAAATGAGACATGTGGGTGAATGTTGACTTGAAAAAATCTAAGGAAAATTCCAAATCCATAAATTCCATCAAGAAATTAAAACATGGTAAGGAGATTTGAAGTTGTGGAAGGTGTGCAATGTGCAAATAGTTGTTGATGAAGTTAGGGTCTAGGCAAGGGGAATAAAGGCTTTAGAAGCAAATGCATACTTTTTGATGAGCCTAAAGGTTAGACTTTGCCCGAAGATGGAAGGGCTAAGGAAGGCCAAAAAGGAGGGATGGGGATCTCGAAGGGATGTGGTAATAGAGGGGGGGGGCTTACTTGGAAACAACAACATGACAAGGGCATAAATATTTTTTAAAAATTTAAGAGCTTGAAGTTCTTCCCATTTTCCTAAAAGAAATGATTCTAAGGTGCAATCATAATCAAATGAGCCAATGGTGACAAAGGACTCAAGGACTATAATCCTTTTTGTGGTCAATTTCACTTTTTCATAGAAAGGATTTTTGGGATGAAATCTTTTGCAATATATCACTAAATTTTATTTTATTATTTCAATACATCACAATTTTTAAAAAGTGCACATAATTTACCAAATTTTGCGTTTCATTTAAAATTTTTATCTTAATTTCAAATTGTATGAAAATATGCTAATTATTTAATGTTTTATTTTATTGTTTCATAAACTACAAAAAAAAGAAGATGTTATGTACATTACACCCCATTTACATGTGGCAAAGGATTCTTGAAATTTTTAATTTCTATTCAATAGATTTTTAATTTTAAAAATTTTAAAATTTCACAACTTTCAAATTGTGAGTGTTTTTTGAATGTGGATAATCAATTAACATCATTTCAATATTTTTCTCATCAAAAAGAGAATCTTTAGCTTAGTAATTTACAAAATCAACTATTTTTATGCAACTATTGTTCAAGTTTGAAGGTTTTTTATTAAAACCAAAACCCAAATTTTTTTAAAAAAAATTTATTTTGAATTCTTCAACATTCATCTTAGTCATTTAGCACTAGATTCTATGATTAACATGGCATTAAAATGGCACCACAAAAATATATCTAACAAAATTACAATTTTTATAAAGTTTTGGTAGTTACCAGACGTGTTTTGTGGCTTGTTTGATTGTGACTACACCCGAGTGCAAACATGGCTTTATATCTTTATGTTCAATTGTTCCTCTTCGAGTGAGGAGGAAAAGGACACCACTATTGTAATAGAAAAAGTAGGTACCATGCAACTATAATGGAAGGGTTTCAAGCGAAGCAATCTAGGGAAAATAAGATAGTAAATTACACCTCACACCTAAAAATTATTGGGATGTGCATATATAAGTGTGGCTAAAGGAGTCCAAAATGGAAATCACCAAGCAATATAGACTCAAAACCCAAGCCCATGTTGAAGGGGGAAAAGAAAAGGCTTGAAGAATAATTGAAGCAATTGCCTCAATGCTTGAAAAAAGGCTTGAAAAGCCTAATAGTGCTTTAGGTGACAAAGCATGTTGTGACAAAGTGAAAGCATGAATAGGTGGATAGTTTGGATTGCACACTTGTAATTTTTTAAGAAACATAAAATTTAAAGCCACATTCAAAATTAACATTGTCAATTTTTTAATTATTCATGTTGTCATAAACTTTAATAGGAATCATCATGAAAAAAATTGGATGAATTTTAAGAAGATTATGGATTCATAATGGACTTTTGAAATGACAACACTATGTTTGTCACACAAAAAAAATTGAAAATTTTGGACTAAAAAAATACGTCAAAGTAGTGTCAATTTTTTTATAAAAAAATCATCAAATGAAGAATTTATTAGTGAAGTGCATTGAAACTTTATATATATATATAATTTTAAAGTTTTAAATGACGTGATTGTTGTCAATTTTTATCCTTGTGAGTCCATTTCACATTAAAAATTTTAATCTTTTGCATGGATTTTTTTATCAATCACATATTTAAGGATATTTATAGGTTGGTTTATTAATATTTATGATTAAAAACATAAGGGATAATTATAGGATTTATGGTTTGATATTTGTTAAAATTGCAAAAAGTTCATTAATGTTAGATTATAGACTAAACTTTTGAAACACCTAACCATGCTTTCACCCGACATGTATATAAATGAGATGTTTTTTTTGGCAAGACCCATGCCTTGGGCTCACCCAATTACAGCCTATGTTGAGACCACCATGGGGCAACCTTCGTGGTGGCACAAACTACATGACATTAAGTGCCAAATTGGGTTTAATTCTTAATAAAGTAAGCCACTATAAAAAACATGAGTGTGCCAAAATGGGTGGAGGGTTGTAGGTGAATGAATATGCTATTCATGAAACAATCCAAATCTAAGTTTGCAATTGAGCTATGAAATAGGGCTTGAGGGTTTTGAGTGAAGAAACCTTGGATGAGTTGGGAAATCTATGACAAGCCAAATCCTTCATGCCTTGAGGTTGGAGGGGATGGCCTTAGATTGCAAATTAGTTTGAGATGAAAGTTTTAAGTGAGGATTAACTATTATGTGGTTTAGCCATGTGTAGGTAATTTACGTGTGTGCTAGGAGGCCATGGGTGCAATAGGTGGTATTAAAGTGGGATTCCAAGTGAACTTAAAAGAAAAAGGGGCAACATTGGAAGAAATCCTTAAATTTATGACTAAATTTGTAGTCATACTAGACATCATATGACTAAGGAGCCTTTTAATCATATTGGACAACTTGTTTAAGACAAGAAGTCATTGAATGTATAATGTGACATTCTTCATCTTGTGGTCATAAAGGATAATTGTCTTGAGTTATATAGGACAAATCATATATATTGGTAAGGTGTCACAATAATGAATGACTAGAATATGACTAACAAATAGTGGACCATTTGGCTAGTTGAATTTATACCTAGATTAAAAAAATTAAAAAGATTATTATAAAAAATAAATTTTAATATGTAGGTAGGTAGGTAATAGGTCTAAATAGGTTGAAAAAGGTATGTAGATAAGTGGTAGCCTGGCTTAGCCTAACCTACCTAACCTAATTACCTAATTACATTCGTCTAGCCTTCTTACTCTCACCCTCTAGGAATGCACATAGGGGTATATTCATGATTGGGTCCTCCAAAAGGATTATTACACTTAAAAAAATTCATGGGGTGATGTATTTCCTTACATTTTCAAGATTCAAAATTTTGATTATTTGTTCTATTTTAAGATATGTGACTAGTAATAAGAGTAATAACAAGGATTCATGACATTAAAGGACTAGCAAATGTCGATAAATGGTGGTTTTATTTAACTCACATAATGAATAAAAAGGATGGTACATAAGGCCTTCATTAGATGGATTAGTAGATCAAAAGCTTAGAAGAAAAGGACTCCTTGATGTAAAGACTTTTTAGGAAAGCCAACCATTAAGGATAGGACAATGAAAATACATCATTTAAAGGATTTTAAGGGCTCTTATAGCTTCAAATTATTAATGTTATCACCCCATGTAAAATAAAATTAAAAAACATTTTTTTAGAATATAAAATTCCAAAAAGTAAAAATTACACAGCATAAGGACTTTGGTCATGGATTCCAAGTTGTGGAATCTTGTTATGGCGAAAAGTGTATTCTATCATATTAATCATAGCTGTTGATTTCAAGTTTATATCCATCTTGTGGACTAATTAATATTCACAGAAACTATTTTTTTGGTGTTGACAGGGTTCACATACCTTGGATGAGGTTCTTTTGTGTTATGTGTGTAATTGTTGTTGGGAAGGGTGTTGAAGTGCACGTCGTTGCTCGAACTTTAAAACACACATTGGTAGTGATGGACATGCCATGTTGTGCACAAGCTTTGCAACAATTCAAAGCTTCTTCAAATGCATGATATCTTTTGTAATCGTGAGCTATGCATTATCTACAACATCAACCCTAACCCTAGTATTAGATTGTTTTGATTGTTTTCACTATTTGTGCAACCAATGGTCTTGAAGTTCTTTGGGTTTGGGCAAGGAGATTAAGATATTGGACATTGTGAAGGATATTAACAATTTGTTGATCACTAGAAGCACACAATATGTAGAAAGTGTTGCAACTTAACCACCGCACTTCGAGATAGAACCTTTGCCTGAATATTGCATGAATCGTCCAAATATTGGAAACTTCATTGTGTATAATGTTCCCACAATAATGCATCCTTGGGGTGTCAACTTCATTCTTGTTATTCCAAACATCTAAGATTGCAATTTCAAGGATTTTTCCTTGAAAGGTAGACATGTAGACTGGACGTTGCATACCTATGTTATCATTAGAGGTTGGTGGCTATTGGTGACATTGGATAGGTTAGAATTGTCCAAGGTTGATAAGGTAATTGTCTTTGTATTCCTTTGCCTCTTCCGATCCTTATTTGTTAGTTGTGATGGCAACAATGTTGAAGAATGAACTTGGAGTGGTTGATGGCTGATAGACATTAGGTCTAGCACTTGGGAGATATGTGATTACTTTCTTTTTACAAGTGTTTAATCATGTGTATTGTTGCATACCCTGAAGTCCGTTTTTGAATTTTAAGTTAGACTGCTCAATAAATTTTTAGCAAACAAACAAAAACATAAACAAAGTTTTAAGTTTGCTGGTAATTAAGTTAACTTGAACAAGTAGGGATCTCTAGATGTTCTTTTGTTGCAACTTTAGTATTTTTAAAGCAGCTCTATTCATATGTAGCTATGTTCATATGTAGCCATTCCATGCTACAATTTTGTCATAGGTTAGGTTTTGATAACTTTGAAATAGTTCACAACATGTTTGTGCAAGGTGTTGACTGTAATTGGTTCTTGGAAGATTTTTGGGTGCTATTGGTTGAATTGTTTGCACCTTAAAATCTAGAACTAAAGTGTGGGTGCTTTTTGATATGTGTGCTTTTTGATTTTAAATGATCAAGAAGACAAGGTGAGAAGGTTAGAATTAACGTTGATATTTTTTACATGTAAAATCAATAGTTCTTACTTACATTTAGGCATAATCTATGGGTGCTGAATTTCTAGTTGCAAGTGTTCAATAACATGCACCGTGGTCAATCTTCTTCCAATCAATCCAATTTTAATTCTTAAGGGTGAGTTGTTTGATGTGTTCAAATATGGCAAATAAAAAGAATAAGTAGAAGGCTATAAAGAGGGTCTATAAATCAAATTTTTGATTATTCTATTGTGTGATAGGTTTCATTGTAAGCAAACATGGAAATTAGACTAAGTTTGTCGTGCTTATAATTTGTTTATAACTTGCACAAAGTTGGGATTTAATCCTCTGCAACTAGATGTAGCTCATATTCAATGTTTTAGTTTTGAAAAACTATTATATCTCTAATAACTTTGAAACAAGACAACATGATTTTGCATAATGTTTATTATCATTAGTTCTTGCACTTGAAGATTTTGGGGTGCTATTGGTTGAGTTTTTTGCACCTTAGAATCTAGACCCAATTGTCAAATATAAAATATCAATTTTATGTGCTTTCATATGTTAGATGATGTAGAAAACAAGATGAAAAGGTTAAAATCATTGTTGATATGTTACATGTAGAATCATGGTTGTAAGTATTCAATAACATGCACCATGGTTAATCTTCTTCCAATTAATCCAATTCCGATTCTTGAAGATGAGTTCTTTGACTCTCATAAAATTGACCATAGAAAAGTTCTTGAAACAACCAATTTTGAAAGAAGCAATGCTTGATGTTGTGGTCAAATCAAAGCTATACGAAACAACATATGAAATAGTTGGGAATCTGAAAGAAAGGTGGATGGGTATAAAAGGTTGCCATACTATTGATGACATGAAAGCTAGAAATGTTCTCACCAACATGGTTGTGTCAAACTCTATTGAGTTTAAAAGTAGTGGGCCAACTAATTGGGATAAACCCTAGGATTTTGAGTAGGGGACAATGCAGGAAAGTGTAGCTTGAGGAAGGATCATGTAAAGAATGGGCCATTACTATTCGATCAAAGGGGAAGGATTCACTTTCAATGGATGCAATGGACCCAATTGTGAAATTTAGACTAGTGAAACATGAGTCAGTCCAAATAGAAAGGATGTTGTTAAACAATTCATTAGTAGGAAAGTACTCATTTTGTTGAGGAATCACAGGTGCATTTCCTTCCATTGACTGTTGAATTTATATTTCATTTCCATGTGAAAGTTTGTGATTTCCATCTCCATGTATCTTGATCTTTAATTGTCATTTGTCTAAAGGCCTTGAAACTCCACAGTTTAGGACCATGCATATATCTTATTGTTGTCCATTTGTTTTGAAATGATTTGATTGAGTAACCATGTAAGGACCTAGACCTTTCAAAATATTAAATAGATGTCTTTTAGTTCCTCGTTAGTAGGTTAAAATCCACCAAACATGTCATTTGATGTCTAGAGTTTTTTGCTTGAATATATTTAGATTCATATAAGTATTTTTATGCATGTATTTTAGGATTTTATTCCTTAAGGTTCTAGGAATGAACAAGCATGAAATACTTGACTAATCCTTTAAGTCATGTAAATAGATTGCCATTAGGGATTCTATCAAGAATTTTGTTTCTAAGGGCTAACTTATGACTTTGTAAAGTCCTTGAAGTTTTATAGTTGTTAGCTAGAATTAAGACATTATAAGGACAAATGAAAACCAAGATGTTGGCAGGACATTATGAGGACATAGGAAACCAAGGATGAAATTGGCAAAGTCCTATGAAAATCATTTGAATTCCTTAGTGCCCTTGATGTGGTGGGGTCCTAATTATTTGAAGTATTGATTATAATCTATCAAGTCCTTATTATTTGCACTCTTGATTAGTTGCATTCCTTAATTGAATGCAATCATGGTTGGGGTACAATAACAAGAACCATGACACCCATTTATCTTGTGTCTTGAGTCCTAAATTAACGACTTACCAAAATGAATGTTTTAAGATGCTAAACAATGAAAGAGGGATATGTATGTTTAGACTTTTAACCAATAAATGTTATAATGATTGATTCAAATCAATTGAACAAATTTTGAATGTCTTGTTCACGTATAAACCAAAAAGGAATGTAAGACTACTTAGACATTCCAAAATGGGATACTTTCATTTGGATTGCCAAATTCCTATTAAAAAATCAAATAATGTCCTTTTATTTGCACCCACACCTCTAATACTTCTTTCCAAACCTTTGTAATGTAAATTTTTAATTAACAAATTAATTTGGTTGTCTTTATTAATGCATCCATTTTATGAAAAAATCCAAGATTCTTGCATCAATTCCATAAAATTTGGTGATTTACCATACAAAAACGTTATGCCATCATATAGAATATAATTTATTTTATTTTTGGTTTAAATATGGAACAATTTGAACAAATATTGCTAGTTTTGTTGAGTCCTTTTCGATAAAACAATGAAGTGGGACATGTTCTTAAGCCATTTTTTAGGACAGTTCAGGACATATTTTAATAATTCAAATCATAAAAAATCACCACCATTGTAATCAAGAAGTATGTGAGTACCTAATGAAAAAATAAAATTTACCAAATAAATTATTTCGTAAATGTAATGGTCATTCAAAATAATGTCCTGAGAATGATTTTGGGGTGAAACATTCCTTTTGTGTACCCCAATTGTGATTGCACCCAATTTTAAGTGTGCAATTCCTAGATGGTTCCAATTCCTGTGTATTGATATTTATATTACAATTTTGAAGCATTTTGAATCTATAATTGCATAACTTTCTTGAATTTATCATGTAGTCCACCTAGTTTCAATAGGTGTATAATCCCTTTTGCCTCTAATTTGGTGGGGTCTTGATTACATTGAATCCATATTATTTACAATCTTGATTATAGTTGCATTCCTTAATTGTTTACAAATGTGTTGGCATGAATATTAAAATGGTACTTTGGTTTCACAAGCACTCTAATGCATGCTCTTTAGTAAGGCTGTAGAACACTAAAAAACAAATTTGTTATGCGATATCAACTTTCAAGTCACATGAAGTGATTGGGTTTGTAACATTGACTCCATAACTCCAAATGTGTGCAATTCCTAAGTGTTCACTACTTTCAATTCTTGTATTTCAACTTTTCTATACAATTCTCAAGCATTTTAAGTTTTGAATTACAACTTTTTTAATATCAATCCAAAGATTTAGTATGTGGAATGATATGAATCCCTTCAACTAATCTTAGAATTGGTTTAATTCTTTGAACATTTTTTATTTTGCAATTCTAGTTTTTCACGAAGTTCAAAAAAAAACATTTTATCATCAATGTTGGATTCATATCATTCCACCTACTAAAACCTTGGTTTGTAAAGAAGTTGAAGGAATTCAATATGTGTTGTTGCTAGTACCATATAGAGATGAGGGAGCTCAAAGATCAATTTAATAACATGCGATATTGTGTAGTGCATACTAATTGTACTTGTCATTGCAATGATGTATGCAAGGTAGTTTCTATTGATGATCAAGGTGAGGTACTCAGATGTTCAAGCAATGGATTTATATTCAAAGGTGTTATTGATATGTGGCAAAAAATGGGTTGTGCAAAGCAAAAATTTCAGGAGTGGCATGCCCTACAATGTGTGAAAGGCAAATGCTAAGATTGTGGTTTGAAACTTTTGAATCTTTGCCCCATGGAGATTGATCCAAATCATTCTTCAATGTTGAATTGGAAATGCTTCCAAGAGGTACTTGTTGGAAACACAAAAGTAGGAGAACTAAAAACTATGATTTGTTTGGAGCACATGCATACTTAGTCTTTCGAGTTTTTAAATTTCATGGGGCCAAAAGTGAAACAATTTGTGCTCCACAACTTTCTTGCCAATTGGCAAAATAGTTAGTATAAACAATGCATGGCAAACCAATTGCCAAATACTATTGTTTCCTACATAAACTTTGTTGAAAACTACTCATTCATGGAACAAAATGAAATTCAAACCTAGCACTGGTATAACTTTCAAATTAGCAATCTAATGCATTTAACTTGGAGGGTTAACCCTGATTTCAGGCATGGAGATGATAAAAAGACGAAAGTGATAATTGAATATCATTTCTACATTTTAGACGACCGTAAACATGACAACCTATTTGTTCAACATTGCTTCAGATGCCATTGGAATTTATTCAATTGCCCACTAAACATTTAGTCTAGAGTGATTGATGTTCATCTCAATTCAAATGTTTGCGAACATGGTTTCATGTGGTAAGATACCTAGGACTACCAACTAAAAGTGTTGGACTTCCTTAAAGGTTGGAATTACTTCGGAACAAGTCTTGGCAAGGGCTAGTGGGATGGTGCTAAAACTTCAATAAAATATGTTCTTTGAAGTGAACAAGTGAAAATGGTTGGTGGCATGAAGCTACAAAATGCTTCTGATGTTGTTACATTTCTTCAAGCAAGTATGGGTAAGGCCCATCTTGCTTACTTTGGAGCTTGATGGGAGGTAAAAAGTTACTTCCATGAAATTAAGATGGGAGATGTCAATCATACTCATGGTTATGAAGCATGGACAATTCAAGGCAATAGAGCAAAACACTCCATTCAAAGTGTTTTTCATTTGAACAAGACCTTGTTGCATGTTCATGAGTTGTCTTGCTTTTGCAAGTTCTATTTAGATGGTGGAGATGGACCTTATGATAATGAAACCCATGTTGCAACTTTTGACCTAGTGACATTGGAACCTTGTTTGATTATTGATTCTAGGTGTGATATAGAGAAAAGTGTGATGGGAAGTTTCTAATGGTGGGGAGTCATTGGTAACTTGCTTGGAAATAGGGGATTGTTTTGCTATTGTAGCCCAAAACAACACAGAAGACAATGCTGGCTTTTGGGTTTTAATGTGTGTGGAAAGGTTGCATATGGTGACTAAAGATATGCATGTGGATGCTTTTGGTTAGGAGTTTCTGCATAGGAGTCAAGTTGTCATTGCCAGATATTTCAACCAACAAGGAAGGAGCATGTACTCTTATGTCTAGTGTGACAAAGGTGAAGCCTATATATTTTCCCATTTGATTAAGGTAATGAAGCTTTAGATGGTGCAAAGTTTTCACAAATAGAAAGGGGGAAAACCTATATTCCAACTTTCCAAGGTTGCATTTCTTGAGATACGATCTATAATCCAGAATGAAGAAAATGAATGATTTTACACATGTCTAGCCCCCGCATGTACATTGTAAATTTTCTATATTGTTGCAATGTTCATGTTTTCTTTGATGTTTTTTTACACTCAAATATGTGGCTTTTGGCTTTTGAAGGTTGTAGATGATTTTCATTGTGAAGACAACTGTTTTTATTTGAAGATACACTTTGTAATCAAATGAAATTAAATGATTTCTTTTATGCACAACCCTTGTAAGTACATATTTGCACACTATTTCAATGTTGTGATTTGTGTTGTTGGTTGGTGAATTGTAGTTTATCATGATTATAATTTGAAAATTGTAATTTTTGAAGCATCTGTAATTTTGGAATGAGCTAGTATGGAATTCCTTATGTAGTATAATTGGTGACCTATATTGTGGCATTTGAAGACCTTGTCCAAATTGTTTCTCCAAGTTGCACTATGGAGTATTAGGTTTGTTGTTGTAGATATATATATACAGGTGGGCTATAAACCAAAATGATGAGATCAATTAGATATAAACACTCATTTATTTAAGTAGCCTTTTAAGTAAATTATACACATTTTGCAACTAACTTTGTACTCTTTGTTGTTGGATATTCACTAGAAGAAAAATTACCTTTCAAAATATGTTATATATCACAATTGACTCTAGATAAATGAATATGTCCAAGTCCATTTCTCCAACTTCTAGGGAAAAAATGTGTGTTTGAGCTCATATGGTATCTAGACTTCATTAAAATTGTAATAAAATCTCACAACTAGGTCAATTTACAAGGCTAATCATTTACATTTGGTTCATTAGGATTATATATATATATCCATGTGGGTTTTGACTTTGAAGGTTGGACATTAGTTCAATGTTGTGATCAAGTAATTTTTTTGTTGAGTCTTGATACATGTGTGATAAGGTATAGTTCTAAAGTCTAGCATACCAATGGGCAGTATAAACCATAATATATATGTGCATCTATGTGTTCTTGGTTTGAGATGATTTTTTATCATAAGATTATAATTGTTGCATTGATAGGATGACTTAGCTTTAGGGCCATATTTTGAAAGTTGATATGTGATTAGGAAGCTTGAAGCAAGGTGACCATTTGTCCAATAATATAATGGCCATTTCCCTTTAGTAATTGCCTTTGCTTATAGACTTTCAAACAAGGTGTTAATGCTCTTATGCTAATCTATTATACAATGTTTGGCAAGATTAGTGTGTACACACAACTTAAACCCAAGATCAATATGCATACCAATGTGTATACTCAAGGATTAGACTGGAAATAGGTATGGGCTAGGCAACCTAAAATGTGATGTATACATTAAAATGTGTGGGTGTAGAATATCAGGGTTGTTGGTGCAATAGCCAATGAAAGCTAGAGGTTCAATTCCTCTTTTGATGCTATAAAATAGAATAGAGTGATGACATGAAACTTAACAAACTTGATTAGAAAAATGTGATAGATTTGACAAACTTAATTAGAGAAATGGCATACCAACCTATCTTGTCATGTAAGATCTCCATTAATGTAATAATAGTTCCACATTTGCAAATGAAAGTGGCAACTATGTTCCTTGAGTGTAAATGCTAATGGATATCTATGTAAATAGGTAGCACTATTTTATTTATTTATTTCTAACTGACTTGGATTTAACGATTACAATTTCAAGTCTTTTGGTTTTTTTGGTGGAGCAAGTAAGAATTGGATAGATAGGGTTTGGTATTTTTACCTTTTTCATTTTATCCTTATTTTGGTCTTCTTGAAGTTTGTGAACTTGAACCTTGGTTTGAGATTGCTTTCGGCTTTTCCAAAGTTTCATCAACATGAGTAGCCAACATGTTAACAAGACTTTTTTTAGCAGATTTCAAAACTATTGGTTTGCATGCAGTATCTTTTTCATCATCTGAACTATGAATTGAATCAACTAAACCATCCATGAAATCAACATTCTTTGCCTCCCTTGGTAATATTACTCAAACTAGGTGGTGCACCAATGCAAACCTAATATCTGCAAACCTAGACGAGGAATCACCTTTATCAAAATCAAAATCAACCTCTTTTGTCTCACATATTTCCATGCCTGATTATTTTGTAGGTTCCTCAACTTTCACAAGACCCAATGTTTTCTTGTGGTAGGTATTACATTAGTGTCAAAAGCTACAGTTAAGTTCAAACCTTTAAACCTTAAGCCTTTGGGTTCTTGTTTTGGAAGCACAAAGGGTTTAAAGTGTTTAAAAGGGCTTGTGACCTCCCCTTTTGAAATTGAAAGTGTAGACTAAGTTCAGCCTTGGATATCCTTGTCACAAACTAGGCATTTCTTGAATGGCATTGTAATCATGCAATTGAAACAAGAGCTTGAATGTTGACAATCCTGAAACATGTAATTATAAAAAGTTATAAATCATGTTCATGTTGTGTGAAATAGATCCAAAAAATGGAATTTGACAAATTGAAAATGAATGCACATATAATATGACATTTAAACTATTGAGATTACACACCATGCATATAGGTGCATACATTGTATCCAGACTCCAAGTGAAAGACTTTGTGATCAAAAGAGCCTTTGAGTTGCCTTCCTTATTTGTTTCAAAATCTTCTAACATACTGGAACCATGGGGTTAACTTGGGACTCTATGTGATTTGCAACATAAGAACTTGACCATAAGGTATTTGTGTTGTTCGTAATGTTTTGTACATCACCTTGAATGATCTCAGATGTTGAACCTGCAAGCATCAATCCATTTTCTACTTGGTCAACCTCTACACAAAGAGCATTTGAGATAATGGAAATATTAGTTTCAAACCAGAATGTGAATAAACATGAAAATTGAATAAATTGCCATGAAAAATTAAGGCATTAGGAAAAAATTGTCATCAACTTGAAAACAAAGAACTATCATCAACTGTCATCAACTTGAAAACAAGGAACACCAAAGCAAATTAAGACATCAAATGTTAAAAGGAATCCAAGGAAAATGAAGGCAATTCAAGATTTCAAACTTGCAAATGTGAGTCTTAAGCACAAAGAAGAAGGCAACACTTGAAGGCAATTCATGACATCACATCATTTGAAAGGAAAACCTAGTGACGCACTCCCAACTCCTTGAAGGACTCAAATGTGAGTCCAAGTAGAAGATAGTAGAAGAGGGAGGAGTCGGGGCACGCTCCCTAGCTCACAACACTTTGAGGGGTAGAGGGGCGTGTTGGAGCTCCAGGATGGGATTAAGAAGAGTTGACAAGCTTCATTCACTCACACGGGCCTGCACACAACCCACACAAAGTGGTTAGTGCATAGTTGGAGCACCCTTGGTGCTAGGACGAGCCACAGGCAACACAAACACATTAGACTCACCACGGCCCGGACTTGGGGGAAGCTATCACCTTCCCCCTTATATTATGCTCTGTGGCTAGCCACGGAGGCTACATCCAAATGACTTTTCTTTCCTGGGATTCCTAAGTGGGAGTCCTGAAATTGCGCCAAATGGGACTCTCGCGACTTTGGAGCCCCATAACTTTGCGATCAGACCTCGGATTGCAATGCGGTCTAGAGCAAAGTTGTAGCTCTCTTTGAGAGCTTTTCAATGGTATGTCGCACGCCCCCTGCAGCCAAGTAAATCGGGTCGATTCTCGACTTTTTGTGGTTAGGAGTCAAATTGGCAGTTTGACTCCCGACCCTTCTTTTGACCATAACTTGTGTTTTAGATGTCCAAATAAGCAATGCGAGCCCATTTTAAATATCTAAGTTCCAAGAGCTTTTCAATGATATAAAGAACGTCACAAGCCATTGAATTTTGACCCCTGAAATCACTCTCTGAAATTTCGGGAGTCCACTGGGACTCCATCTCCCAAAGTGGGAGTTACCTTGGGAGTGTGAGGGTTCATTCCCTCATACTCCCTCACACTTCTTACACTCTCAGGAGTATGTGATGTGACTCCCGGGCTTCTTTTTGCCTTGGCTCCCGGGCTTCCTCTAGCCTTGACTCTCAGGCTTCCTCTTGGCCCTCAACCTTGTAACCCTTTTGCTTTGGTCGTGAGCCCAAAGCTAGGGTTGCAACAGAAATGGACTTGAAAGTTAAACTTGAATGTAAAAAAACTTCCAAGGTTTGGTTACGCAAGATTATGGTAATGGTGAATAAAATTACACTTTCGATTGGAGAAGTAAAACTTCCCATGCATGAACTTGCAACTCATGTCTTATATGCGTAAAGGGAGTTTGAACCATAAAACCTAGTTTAACACTACTTGTTGGGATGTTTGTAATCCTTGCTTGGAATGGTGGTTGGGGATATTAAGCTAGATTCAAACTCCAACACCAAAAAAGGCTGCAAGGGGGAAACAATTTGAATAGGAAGGTGCAAATGAAAAAAAAGTCACCATAGGTGAAAACCCCACCCAGGTTCCTCTTGTGCTGAAAACAAAAAAACACAATGTGAATGAATTTCCATAATCCAGGAGTAGCTAACCCCAACTAAGGACTATGGAAAATGAGCAAATGGCCCCAAGGGTGTGTTCTTTTGAGTACATCAATGAGGATGTTGACATCTCTAAAGTGGGGGAAAATGACATGCCTTTCTGAACAAGACCCATGCCTTTGGCTCGCCTAATCAAGGGCTATGTTGAAACCGCCATGGGATGGTCCCCATGATGACATGGATTGCATGACATTAAATGTTGAGTTGGTTTTGACTTTTGACGAAATAAGCTATCACAAAACAAATAGGTGTGCCAAAATGGATAAAGGATTATGAGTGAATGAAGGCACTGACCACAAAGCAATCCAAGTCTAAGTTTGCGGTTAGTCTACGAGATGGGGCTTGGGGGCTCCATGTGAAGAAGGCTTGGACTAGTTGGGAAGTCTATGGTGGGTGAAGTTGCTCCCACCTTGATGTTGAAAGAAATGACCTTAGATAAGACATTCAAGATCAAGGTTTTGGACTAGGACCAACCAATATGTGGTTTGGCCATGTGCAAGTAGTTTAGGTGCATGCTAGGAGGCCATGGATGTGAGAGCGTGCTGAGGTGAAATCCAGGTGCAACAATAAGGCCCCATAGCCGGGAGAAAAAAACATCACACTAAAATAGGGCCTGACTCTAGTAGAAGAGTATGTAATTAAAGCAATAGCTTACTCACAAATGGGGGAGTTCATTACCTTTGGAAAAAATCCCTTTAATGGTTACAAATGACAGAGGAAATAGAATGATTCAAACCCGACCCAAAAAATTGACAAACAGCACAACTGCAGTCTCTTGGTACTCCTACTAGGAGTTCCACTAGCCAACTACATAATATTTGTGATGTATGAGTAAAAAGCAGTAGACGAAGGCTGTTTTGGTCATCCAGACTGCAGAGAGTCCCACCCCAGCCTTAAAGGAAGACGTTATGCCGGAGTTAGTTAATTCATTTCCTGTCCACGAGTTAAGGACAAATCACTGCGGCCATTGAATTCAACATATTCCGTCAGGGGACCGATCTCTGGGACCCTAATGTTCAGCCAGCCATTAACCTATTATCCTTTCAGGTGATGGTTTCTGGGCGCCACACTCAACTTACACGCCATTTCTGGCACCCTCCCACTTGCTTGCCCATAGCATATGGGCCCACGGCCCCCGGCCCCCCCTCCAACCATTCTCATTTCCGGTTACCCTTTTGCCAAAAACTTGTCAGATCCGAGCTTGTCTTTTCTAGAATCTCTGTAGGCAGCTAGCTCTACTTGTTTCTTGGAGGTTCACAAAAACGAAGTACGGAAACTCCCCCAACAAACTCCCAAGTTGGAAGGTTATCAAGTTTGTGGTAAAAAAGCAAGTACTGGTAGCACTGATGTACAATGTACTGATTTGGAGCTTATCCTGAATTATGGTTTTGTGATGGGTTGCCAAACCTCGCTTGAAAGGTCATTAAGTCCTTTCCATTAGGACGAGAATTGTGGATTTTTTGGAAGGCACCAAAGAATCTAGCTACTAGGATACTTGCCTCTAGGTAGCTCAAACATTTGCGTCTTTTTTATATGTTTGGGGTGGGGGAGGGAAGAGGGGAGGACAGACTGCTTGAGTGTGTAAGGAGGCCAGGTGAGACAAGAACTGAGTGTGCCAAGGACCCACCCAAAGTGCAGTCACAGGATCCAAAGCTTTGATGGGCTCCTGAGGCTCATCTGGGTCCCCCTGATGAGAATGAAACTGAACTTGCCTGGTGCATCCAATTGTGTTGTGCCGTGTGCCTTTTGCTTTCCATGGCACTCAGATCCTATGATTGTCCCACAGTCCAATAATTGCTCTAAATCCATTTCTTCCTTTCATGGTTGAGCGGATGAGAACTAGACCCATTTGAGAGACAACCCTATACCGGTCCCTCATGAATGTTTTGGAGACCTCATCATGTCTTCCCACAAATGAATTTGAGGACTTACATCATGCCCTTCAACAAATGAAAATTTGTGTTAAACTCGTCAAGTGATCAACAAAAATGAATCATCACTAGCTCAGATATTGTCCCTTACACGATGATGCATCTGGTGTGGTTTTAAAGGGGTTTTCTGTTGAGTTTTAATCACAATCCCCAGCTTTTTTCTGCCACCTTCCTGAGCTAAGAGAGTACACCTAAATGTCCGCTTTGGTGATGTGTGGGTTTTATTTAAGGAAGCTTAAAGGACGCCCTTTGCAAGGCGGGTGCCTATCTAGTATCCATTTGTATTCTTTCTGTTGTCAACTATGACACTCATTATTCTAATGACAGGAATGTGAAACAACTCCAAACAGGCTACTCTTAATATTCCTGTGTAGGATGGATGCCCTAGGAGACTGTTCCATGCTTTCAATGTTCTTGGTGTGTGTCCCACTTCTTTGTCCTCTTGTGATTGTAATTAGGGGTTTAACACAAGCCAAACCCCAAACACAAAAATGGCCTGAATTTAAGTTAGGTCAAGTGTTTGTCTTCTTTCTTCTCCTTTACTTATTCTGAGACAAAGTCATGGTGAATACAATGAAATGTTATGATGACATTCACCAGACGAGACAAAGTAACAACTTGGGTATCTAAAACCTATGTCAAACATGATGTTTGAGCAAAATGTTTCATGTACATATGTTTTGGTGTGACACTCACATCGATCATTGAACTAGCCAATTTGGTATTTGTGACCCAATCTGAGGTTGTGGTCAAGTCAATGTTTATCAATAATTATTCAAGTTTGTGGTTCATTCTGTTGTAATGTCTTTTGATGTACAATCCCTTTGTAATATGAGTAGTGCGTGTACTCCAGATATGAATGTCAAACCTGGACTTTGTGTTCACAATGTAGTGCGTAGTTTAATGAAATCATGTTTCAGTTTGTTGCCTTTTTACTACATCTACTACACTTCAGGGCTTTGGTAGACAAGATTAAGTTGAATATATGTTGGGTAAAATAAAACAAAGTCATTCCAGTTTAAAGCATGTAATGCTATTTTTTGATGTTGATTCTAATTATTTTGTCCAATGATGTCTTCAGATTGCAAATTGGTTTTTGCTTGTGGAGTCTGAACTCTGAACCACAATTAGATAACCCAAGTTGTTACTTTGTCACATCCGGTGACAACTAAATACATGAGATAATGTGTGGGATGTGGACATGGTTATTATTTAATCAAGGTTTTCACCATTACAATTGAATTGGTGTGATATATATGTTGTTTTTGTTTCCTTCATGTCAACATCATTTTCCATGTATAACCTTTGGCAGAAGAAGTTTCATTAAGGATTGGTGTTATGGTATTTTTCCTCAGGTGCTAACTATGACATGGATGTCTTGGTAACTAGATAGGACAACTATAGAGATATACTACTAAACAAATATATATTATTCTTGCTTCATTTTGGTAAATTGTGAGCTGCTTCACAAAAGGGCCATACGAAGTTTAGCTCTTATAAAGTTAATTAGACGATGATACAATATTTCTTCTCTGCCTGTATACCTATTGATTTAGTGCCTCAACCACAACTAGAAAACCATTTACACAATGGGTGAGCAGCTTTTGACTCTTACTATTGTGATTATGATACATTAGAGCATGAAACTAAGGTGATCAAGTTGAAGTTCTTTTCCATTTTAACTTTTGATCCACATGTTACTTTGTTACATGGCCCAAGGTGTTCACTTTTGCCTGTAGGTACAATTCAATGAATCAATTAGAGTAGATTAAAGCCTCAAAGGCATTCTTAGTGGTCCATTGGGTGATAATTATTGGGTTTAATCATATCAATATAATGCCAAAACCATTATATTCTACCTTACATTTTGAATATAATTTGGAAGGTTACATTGTTTGCATGAATTAGTTGTATTTCTTGAAGAGTACAATGATTTACATGTTTCTTTACACTTGGATATTAAAAGGTTACCATTCTCCATCAACTTTATCATGGGTCCTATATATGAACATTGTAAATGCATCTTTACTATCTTGGCCCAATGGAAAGCCATTTTGGTGGATGGAATACTTGAGATGTGAAAGTCCTTTCATTAGGTATGAATCAACATTTGCTTCCTATGCTTCCAAACAACTTAAAGTCATAAATGCCTCATTGCTGACTTGTTGACATCAGATAGTAGATGAGTTAAAGACCCTTCTATCTCTCCTTGATTTGCAAACCCCTAACTAGTAATCAATTTGTTCAGACTCTGGTCCTTTCCTTGTGTACCTTTGCATCCTCCCTGGGTTTGGGGTATGTTTCTAATTAAAGTCATACAGGATTTACCACCACTTAAAGGATGAGATAACTGAAAGTACAGCTTGTAAAGTATGTTTTCTACACATACTTTCCCCCATTATTATGACTTTTCTCAATACTTTGAAGTGGCAAAATACACACACTGTAACCTAGTCCTCCCAAAAATCTCCACATCCCCCACGAATAAATTTTCAAGTATTGGTCAACAAGATAGAAATTTGCTTGTCACTAACAAATACAACACTTGTAATGAACAAGTATGTATGACAGTATTCAAGTTGTGAAATTGATGGTGGACTTAAAGAAATGACATTTTGCAAGCTTTAGAATCTACATGATAAGTCAGCACCGATTCAAAGGAATTCCAATAGCATTGTAATTCAACTTTTGAAGCATAGGGCCAATTCCCTCATGAATGGATGGTGCATAGGGCCTATCACACGATTTCATGTTGGATTTTTTTTTAATCAATAACAATCCTTCGTATAAGTATGATATTCATTTCAAAACATGTTAAAACCATTGTCATTCTAAACTTTTCATGTTGGGAACATCTTGAAATGGTTGGAACTATTAAAAAAACAAAAATTCCCCTTTTTTTAAATTTTCTATTCAACTTGGAAATATGTAAACTCAAAAAATTGAAAAATATACATATACATATAAAATTGAGTGATTATAGCTCTTCTTTTTACAATTATGGGAGACTAAAAAAATACTAGTTTTAAATACTCAAGGGATGAGGTTATTTTCTTTATGACCTTGATTTTGTTGTGGAGTGCCATTATGAGTTAAAATATTTGTGTGATGCAAATTTTGTTGTTATTCCTAGGATATTTGCCTTTTCTAACTTGTCCTCTATGCCGATTGCAACTTAAAAGTTAGAATGACAATCAAGTTTTGATGGGAAGCATGAGTGCAACGCCACAGGTGTCAACAATCATTCCTTTGTTTAGTTGGCTTCACAATTTTAACAATGTTTACAAACAGGACTTCATTCTTCTCCTAAAATTTTATAAGATTCTGAGGTTGTCAAGTTTATGCTTTTGTTTAACAAAGATATTTGAGGATTTTCATTAAGTTGATTCCTACTTGTATAAAAGAGTCTGGTGCAAGTGGAGCAATTACGTATCTTGGTTAATGTCAATGGGGCTAACCTGTGGTAAACATGTTTGAGTTATTTTGAGTTGGAGCCTGTCCTTGACAATTCTAGGTGAAGGACATCCATTGTCATTAGATGTTTCAAAAAGTTGATCTTTTAAGGTGAAGGCATAGAAAATAATGAAGGCACCCACACCTAACTCATAAATCATCTTGAGGTAGTTGGCTTTTAAGGATTGTTAATTCTTGTGGAAAGGTCGTTGTTTTATTCCATCAGTGTTCTATGATGCCTTTCTCTACTATTCTCAATTGTGTTGTAAAAAGGTTACATTGTGTGTGGAATACATATTTGTGGTGGAAGATTTTTCTGGACTATTTTTTCCCAGATAGTTTGCTAATAAGATTCAGGATGGAAGCTCAAGGCAAATCCAAAGCCAAAGAAAATCATGTTTCGTCCTTTCAGGGTTAAAAGGTGTTGAGTGTAGGGCAAAAGCCCCATGGTGGGGTCATTAGTCATTACCAAAATAATGGGCCTCGGATGAGGTGGTAGTCCAATTTGACCCTCTATTTTGGGTTTTGGGAATTGCCCCCACATTTGGGCTTCACCCATCGTAAAGCACAAGGTGAACATTACCATGAACCTAAGCATGTGTAGACCATGAGGCATAGGAGGGGGAGAGTAAGAAGTAAGAACCCACTTCTCTTCTAGGAGGGATGTTCAAGGATGTGCCCTCCCAATAAATTACAAAATCTCTCCAAGTGCTTTGTACCACCCTCAAGCCTAGTGCATTGAACTTAAACAATTCCAAGTTTCAGACTCCCACTTTCTTGACTATTTTATTATCAAAATGGAGACGTAGGTTGTTCCCAGTGTAGTTCAGTTTTGGTTTTTGAATGGGTTTGGTTCTTGGGCTGGTTCTACATTTTGAAATAAAATCAGAACCAGAACAGGCTAAAAACTAGAATCAGAAATGGAACTGGGAATCAGGCTTTGGTTAGAACCAGACCTATAACAGTAGCCAACCCCAAAACCCATTTTATACATGCTCCAATTACTCATTTTCTAAAAAATAATTTTAAATAATTTTAAATATATTTATTGGACTGGGGCTAGACATGTTGTTAGTTTGAGAGAAAAGATGATGCATACATTTTTCTGAATAATAAATTTGAAGGTGGGGTATGGGTTGGCATTAGGCATCTAGTTGTTACTTTTGTAACATGTCTGAACCATGCAAATTTATTTTTCTTTCCTTTCATGTTAGGGCAATGTAGTTGATATAGGTGGTCACTTTATGTATCATCTGAATAGTGCTAGTAAGTTTTTGGCTATGTGTATATGGGTAGAATTAGATCCAGTTTGGCCCAACTAAGAATGTTTTTTTAAAGAACTGAAATTGAGAATCTTGAAGAATCACAGAATCGGACTGAAGGTTCTATCAAAACAAAAATGTATCCTTGAGTTGAGACTGAGGGTTTTTCAAAGAAGAAGAAAGTTGGAACCAAGACTGGAGGTTCTCTTGAAAAGTAAGAACTGGACAGCTCTAGCCTAGTAACAACTAGTTAGTGTTGGGCAGTTCTTTACTTTTATGAAAGACCTCCAGTTCCAGTTTTAAGAAAACAATGAGAGAAGGTCTAGTTCCTGTTCCACACATAAATAGAACCAGGCCCTCGTTCCAAGTTTTGTTCTTAAAATAATTCAAAGCAGGTTCCAATTCCAAAGCTGGTTCCAAATTCAGACTTGATTTCAGTTTGGTTTTTATTAACTGGAACCAACAGTTCTAACCCACCAAACTGTTACCTGCCCAACACTAGTAATTACCAGTGTTGGGCAGATATATGGCTCAGGCAGGTAAAGGTACACATAAATTTTCAAAAACAATATCAGCTGGGTAAAGATATATAGCCAACCCAGGTAAAGGTAATGGTTTGTAGGTATTGGCAATTTATTAATCTGGGTGACAGGTAAATGAAAAACATTTGCCCTATTCATAGAGTGATTGTAGGTTTAACTATTTCATCATATACCCTCCACATACCATGTGCATATATATGGATGAATGTAAAGACAAATAAAAGTATTTACCAATTAGAGAACCTACCTACTCAATAGGTAACATCCAAAGAGCTGACAAAACCTTTATTGGTCAAGTATCGATTTGTCAAAACCTAATAACTTAGATGGATGTTTGAAATTTTCGTCCAGATAGATTCTTAACCTTTAAACCGTAAACCCCAAACTAGAAATTGCAACTAGAAAATTTGCTTGGTGCGTTGACACATGCTTGTACCACTTGGCCATGGATGTTTGGCGATTGTTTGGCGATTGTATAATCAATGAATGTCTATGAGGGTCAAATAGAGACAATAACTCACTAATTGTATGTCAAGTCAGAAACCAAATTTCTCTGCACCACAAAGAAATTCAAGGTGGGTATTTGAGAATCAACCCTTATGCAAAACAATTGGGTATCATTGAAAGAAATAACTGAAGAAATTGATAATTGAAGATATTACTTTGATAAGGCAATTGATAGTAATTGATAGTAGGCAAGTGCCAAATTTTGAAAATATTTTTTCAATAAAAAATACCCTATATGTGATGTAAAAAATAATAAATCACAAATAACCTGCCCTGTCAGTTATGAAAAGAAATAAGAACTAGCCAACACTGAAATAAACCCTACTTGAACTCTTTTCGTACGAAAGTCTCCATTTTGGTGCAATGGCAAAACCAAAATGAGCAATGCAAAGGTTTGTATTGGGATCAATCAATCAACTATAGGCTATACCTATATGGTGTACGGTAACTTTTTGAAAGAAAGGAGGGATGTTTGAGAAGGGGGGGGGGAGCGGTGGACCTTTGGGACAAGGGGAGAGGAGAGGAGAGGAATCTAAAGTCATCATTATAGCTGGAGTACCCAAAAAGCACCAAAATGTTCGAAAACCTGGGTGTGAAATATCAAGCTTGACCAGGACTCATAACAAAGTGTACAGAGTACCATGCCACAATGTTATTGAAATTGAATATATTTTCCTTCAATTACCTATGTGAGAGAGGAGGAGGAGGAGTAGCCTACACATCATGGTAGATATTTGTTAGCTACTAGGTACTACCTAGTGACCTAGTATTAGACTTACACACCTTGATCTTTCCAACAAAGAGAAGAGATACTTAATACCAAGATACCCAATTTCCAAACACAAACACAGTGTGTGTGATAATGTCTCATCAAAACTGTCAGTCACACACACATAGACACACAAAATAAATTATGGGCAGTCTTATGGCTGACTGATTCTTTTATGACTTTATAGCTCTGATACTTCACCTTGACAAAGCTGTTAACAGCCACTATGATCTTCAGTTGGAGGTGTGGAGAAGTGGGTGTTGTGGGTGGGATGGGAGAATTCTCTCATGAGTCACGACTACGCTTTGCTTTCAGCTCAACTGTAAGTTTTTGTCTACGGCAGTTGTTTGGGGGGGGAGGGGGGGGGGATTGTCTGCCACTATCTTACCACTACAGATGACCCCCCCCCTCCACGCCCCTTCCCCCCAGTGAAGTACATATCAATTGTAGTGCATATTGAATGCCCACTGAGCCCTTCTTTTTTTTCATTTCTCCCAACAATGGTTTTGCAATAGACATGGGCCAAAGTCAGAATTTGCATTATAGGTATGATTCTGTATTGAACAAAACTATAACTCTCTGTATTGAAGAAAAGTTATAATACTTTATTATTGGAGAAAGCTTCACTTTTTCTTAGCTAAGTGAAGAAGAAGTAGGCTAGTAGAAGAAGACACATTAGCAACTGCAGCATATAAACAACAAAAATCTTACTGATGGGGAGGGGGGACAGGAGGCTCTTATTACCTATCATCATGGAACTGCCCCATCTCTCTAGTGAACCTTTAGTTGCTTTAGTGCTCGATGCTTAAACCAGAAATAAAGTATAAATCTTTAATCATCCTTCTTTATTTTTGGCTACACGATGAAGACGAAGTATATGAATCTATTGATTTTTACTTTTCTTTTAATAAACTTCTGGCGACTGAAAACCTTCAAAATCACTTCCTTCATGAATTTTGAATTTTTCTCTTCGGTGAAATTTCGCCAGTAAAAAGAAAACATTGCTATACACAGGTTTTAGCATTCATTAGCTGTGTAATGCTAGGGATGAAAGTAGATATGGCTAGAAGAAGAGGGCACCTGCCACCCTCACATTATAAATATATATATTCAAAAACCCCTTGGTTGTTTTGTGTACAAAAGGAAAGAATAAAGGAGTTGGAGTTGGGCGGAAGGGGGGAGGAGAAAGAGACCCAGAGAAGGAGGAGAGAGAGAGAGAAAAGGGAAAAAAAATTCAGAGTTTGAAAGTTCAAAGAGGAGAGAGAAAGAGAGATCGAGAGAGCTCAC
>Ga0209611_10001369_pt1 | contig 41155 bp, 38 predicted proteins | sample S1TSphgellanicum_3_FD_187693 | JGI IMG/M metagenome (GOLD analysis project Ga0209611, IMG submission 187693) | Host-associated microbial communities from peat moss isolated from Minnesota, USA - S1T2_Fc - Sphagnum magellanicum MG (SPAdes) (version 2) | ecosystem: Host-associated > Plants > Peat... | reverse complement strand
GGGCTTGCTTCTGGATGAGATGAAGGAAGTCTTCCGGGCTTTGGCGGTCTTGAACTGGGGGTTCTTTCTCCACTGGCGAATTTAGATCTATTTATATTTACCGTCCAAGGCCAAATTGAGTTTGACGATGTTGACGCCGGGCTCGCCGAGAATTCCGAAGTCGCGTCCATCGGTGTATTGATCGACGAGTTTTTTCAGGTCGTCTTCGCTCAGGCCGCGGGCTTTGGCCACGCGGGGAAGCTGGAACATCGCGTTTTTGATACTGATGTGGGGATCAAGACCGCTTCCGGAACAAGTCACCGCATCGGCGGGCACAACCTGGCTGTCGGGCAGATTGTTGGCCTTGCGATAATCCGACACGCGCTGCTTGACCGCGTCATGCAACGCTTGCGAGGTCGCGCCAAGATTGCTGCCGCCGGAGCTGGTGGAATCATAACCGGTGCCGGCTGCTGATGGGCGGGGGTTAAAGTATTTGTCCGCAGTGAAGTTTTGGGCCAGCAACGTGGAAGCAATGGGCTTGCCGCTGCTGTCCACGACCAGGCTGCCATTGGCTTGCCGGGGGAAGAGCAACTGTCCCGCGCCGAAGACAACGAGGGGATAGATCAGGCAGCAGACGATCAACAGGACGAGCGTGACGATTACTGATGTTTTGATTTCTTTGAGGATGTTCATGGCAGTGGCATTAGATGAAGTGGAGGTGGGTGATGATCTCATCGATAAGCTTGATGCCCAGGAACGGGGCGATGACTCCGCCGACGCCATAGATGAGCAGATTTCGCTGCAGGAGCGCCATGGCCGGAAGCGGCTTGAACTGAACGCCGCGCAGGGCCAGCGGGATGAGCAGGACGATAATCAGAGCGTTGAAGATCACCGCGCTGAGAATGGCGCTGTTCGGGCTGGCCAGGTCCATCACGTTGAGCGGCGCAACGGCCGGGAAGGTGACCATGAGCATCGCGGGAATGATGGCGAAGTATTTGGCCACGTCGTTGGCAATACTGAAAGTGGTGAGCGCGCCTCGGGTCATCAGGAGCTGCTTGCCGATTTCGACGATCTCGATCAGCTTCGTGGGATTGGAATCGAGGTCGACCATGTTGCCCGCTTCCTTGGCTGCTTGTGTGCCGGTGTTCATGGCCACGCCGACATCGGCCTGGGCGAGCGCGGGCGCGTCGTTGGTGCCGTCTCCTGTCATGGCGACGAGTCGTCCGCCCTGTTGTTCCTTGCGGATGAGGGCGAGCTTGTCTTCCGGCGTGGCTTGGGCGAGGAAGTCGTCCACGCCGGCTTCGGCGGCAATCGCGCTGGCGGTCAGTTTATTATCGCCGGTGATCATCACCGTGCGAATGCCCATCGCGCGGAAGCGGGCGAAGCGGTCGGCCAGGCCTCCTTTGACAATGTCCTTGAGGTAGATCACGCCATAGACCTTGGCCGCGCTGGCAGGCTTGGATGTATCCCGCGCCGCGACAACCAGAGGCGTACCGCCTTTCTTTGATATCTCATCGATCTTCTGATCCATCTCGGGTGGAAAATTGCCGCCGACATAGTTTTTCACCGATTCGGCGGCACCTTTGCGATATTGGACCGTGCCGAGGTCGACACCACTCATGCGGGTCTGCGCGGTGAACGGCACGAAGACCGCGTTCGGCAGATCTTGCAGGCTCCGGCCTCGCAATCCGTGTTCCTTGGTGAGGACCACGATGCTGCGGCCCTCGGGTGTTTCGTCCGCGAGGGAGGAAAGCTGGGCGGCGTCGAGCATGTCTTTCTCGTCGACTCCCGGCGCAGGGAAGAACTGGACGGCCTGGCGATTGCCGAGGGTGATCGTGCCGGTCTTATCGAGCAGAAGAACGTCGACGTCGCCGGCGGCTTCCACGGCGCGACCGCTCATCGCCAGCACGTTCTTTTGTACAAGGCGATCGATACCCGCGATGCCGATGGCGCTGAGGAGTCCGCCGATCGTGGTCGGGATAAGACAGACCAGCAGCGAGACGAGCACCGTGATGGAGAACGCCACTTGCGAATAAATCCCGAACGGCATCAAGGTCACGCAGACGACGAGGAAGATGACGGTGAGGGCGGAGAGAAGAATGGTCAGCGCGATTTCGTTTGGGGTCTTCTGCCGCTTGGCGCCTTCGACCAGGCCGATCATGCGATCGAGAAAGCTATGGCCCGGATCGGCGGAGATGCGGATTTTGATGATGTCAGAAAGGACCCGCGTGCCGCCGGTGACCGAACTGCGATCACCGCCGGCCTCGCGAATGACGGGTGCCGATTCGCCCGTGATGGCCGATTCGTCAACCGTGGCTGCGCCCTCGATGATTTCACCATCGCTGGCGATAAGTTCACCGGCAGACACGACGATGATGTCACCTTTGCGCAAGGCGCTGGCGTCAACCTGATAGCGGGTGCCGTCCGCGGAAAGCCGCGTGGCCAGCGTGGTGCTGCGCGACGAGCGCAACGCATTGGCCTGGGCCTTGCCGCGTCCTTCCGCCATCGCCTCCGCGAAATTGGCGAAGAGAACCGTGAACCAGAGCCAGATGGAAATCTGGACCGTGAAGGACTTCGGTTCGCTGGAGGCATAGATTTCGCACGTGGTCACGGCCGCGCCGACCATCGTCACAAACATGACCGGGTTTTTGATCATGACGACGGGATTCAGTTTTTTAAACGAATCGCCGAGCGCGGGGACGACGATGGCGGGATCGAAGAGGGAACGGGCTTTTGTACTCATAGGGATTTATGTTGAGGGTGGTGAGTTAGAACATTTTTCCGGAAAGCATCAGGAAGTGCTCCACGATAGGGCCGAGCGCGAGCGCGGGCAGGAAGTTGAGCGCGCCCACGAGCAGCACCGTGCCGATCAGGAGGAAAGTGAAGGTTGCGCCCGTAACCGGGAACGAACCCGGCCCCGGCGGAATCAGCTTCTTCGAGGCGAGGGAACCGGCGATGGCCATGATGGGGACGATCATCAGGAAGCGCCCGATGAACATGCCGATGGCCAGCGTGGTGTCGTACCAGTAGGTGCTGGCGGTCAGGCCGGCGAAGGCGCTGCCGTTATTGCCCGTGACCGAGCTGTAGGCGTAGAGCATTTCACTAAAACCGTGCGGGCCGTTGTTGCTAAGCCCGGCTTTGCCCCAATCGCTGACGCAGGCCCAGGCAGTGAAGCCGAGGATATCCATGGCGAGAACCAGCAGGACCAGCATGGACATCTTCACCTCGAAGGACTGGATCTTTTTGCCGAGATACTCGGGCGTGCGGCCGACCATCAATCCGGCGATGAAGACGGCGACGATGACAAAGACGAGCATGCCGTAAAGGCCCGCGCCGACGCCTCCGAAGACGACTTCGCCCAACTCGATGTTGAAGAGCGGCACGAGGCCGCCCAGAGGCGTGAAGGAGTCATGCATCGAATTGACCGCGCCGCACGAGGCGTCCGTGGTGATGGTGGCGAAGAGGGCGGAATTGGTGATGCCGAAGCGGACCTCCTTGCCCTCCATGTTGCCGTCGGCGGGATCGACGCCGAGTTGCGTCAGGATGGGATTGCCGACCGCTTCGTAATGCCAGCAGACGAAAAATCCGGCGAGAAACAACAGGCACATTGCCGCCCAGACGGACCAACCATGGCCGGGGCTTTTCACCATGCGGCCCAAATAATAAGTGAGCGCGCTGGGGATCGCGAAAATCGAGAGCATCTGGATGAAGTTTGAAAACGGCGTGGGATTTTCAAACGGATGGGCGGAGTTGGCATTCGTGTAGCCGCCGCCATTTGTGCCCAACATCTTGATCGCCATTTGCGACGCCATCGGGCCCTCCGGGATGGACTGGGTATCGACCACCTGCGGAACCATGACCGGATTGCCCCGAGCATCCTTGACTGGATTCCCACTGGCGTCGTTCTTCTGCACCTGGACCGTTTCTTTCTCGGTGAGGGCGGCGGCGTCATAGGGCTTGAAATTCTGAATCATCCCCTGCGAAACGAGGAAGAGCGCATAGATCAAGCAAATCGGGAGGAGCAGGTAATAGGTGATCCGAACGAGATCGACCCAGAAGTTTCCCACCGTTTCGCAGGTGTGGCGCGCGATGCCCCGGACGAGGGCCGCCGCAATGGCGATGCCGACCGCGGCGGAAAAGAAATTCTGGCTGGCGAGCGCCACCATTTGCGAGAGGTACGACATGGTCGATTCACCGCCATAACTCTGCCAGTTGGTGTTGGTGGTGAAACTCATCGCTGTATTGAAGGCGAGATGGTCTTGAACGCCGGAAAATCCCTGCGGATTGAGCAAGTGTTGCAGGGGAAGGATGGCCTGCAGGCGCAGGATGGCGTAGGTCAACAGCATGGTGACGAGGCTGAAGACCATCATCGAGACGGTGTACTGCTTCCAAGGCTGTTCCTTGTCGGGATCGATGCCGCTGAAACGATAGGTCAGGCGCTCCAGCGGCTTCAAAATCGGATCGAGCCAGGTGCGACCTTGCGCGTCCAGAACTTGAACCAGATATAAGCCGAGCGGCTTGGTAATGAGCAAGAGAAGGCCCAGATAAAGAGCCAGTTGAATCCAACCTAATGCAGCGTTCATATATAATAGAGGATTATTGAATTAGAAGTTTTCCGGCCAAAGCATCGCGATGATGAGGTAGACCAGCAGGGCCAGTGAAATAAGGCCGACAATGAGTGTTCCCATAATTCTCCTTAGAGTTTTTCGCAACCTTCCGCGTAGGCGATGCCGATGGCGAAAAGGGCGATGGACACGACGACATAAATAATGTCGGTGTTTCCCGCAGCCAATAAAGCCACGAAGACGAACAGGGCTACGATGGTCGATACGATGGTTCTTTCTTTCATATTATTTTCCTTTTTTGTTGTTTAAATTCAGGTCAGCGCGGGGAGCGTGAAGAAAAATTCACTGCCTTTTCCTTCGTCTCCTTCCACACCGATGCTTCCGCCATGCGCGAGAACAATTTCCCGTGCGATGCTAAGTCCCAGGCCGGCTCCTTCATCGCCGTTTTCAGAAATTCGATAAAATTTCTCGAATATTCGGCCGCGCAATTTCTTGGGCACACCATGGCCTTCATCCTTGACCGCAAATCGAACATTTTTGACGCCATCCTTTTTGGCGGAGAGCGCAATCACGCCCCTGGCCGGCGAGTATTTGACGGCGTTGGAAATGAAGTTGGCGAAGACCTGGTCGATGCGGGAAAGACTGACGGCAACCGGCGGCAGATTCGGTTCGATTTCCACTTTGAGCTCCAGGCCGCGTGCGGTGACAAATTCCTTTTCCCGTTTGACGACTTCTTCGACGAGTTGCTTGCTGGGCACGCTCTTCTTGTCGATCAAGGCCGCGCCGCCTTCAAAGCGGGCGAGGTCCAGCAGGTGCTCGATCATTTCGAATAAACGATCGGAGTTGTTCTGGGCGGTGATGAGCAACGCGGTTTGCTTCGGCGAAAGAGACCCGACTTTCTCATCGAGCAGGAGATAAATGGCCAACTGAATGCTGGTGAGAGGCGTCTTGAGTTCGTGGCTGACCGTGGCGATCAAATCGGTTTTGACGTCATCCGCCACGCGGAAGCGGGTGACATCCTGGAGCGCCACGGCCACGCCAATGGGATTGCCCGTTTCGTTGCGGACCGCCATCACCCGGGGAAGATAAAATTTTTCCACTCCATCAACGTTCACCATGAGCGCCTTGTCGAAGCTGGTCGGCTGAAAATCGCCCGCCCCGCTCAAGCTCTGGTCGATATAGGACGACACGCCCTTGAGGGAATCGAGGCCCCCGTCGAGTTTTTCCAGAAAGTGCTCCGCCGCCGCGTTTCTGAATCGGATTTCCTTCTCGGGCGAGAAAACCACAATGGGATCGGGGAAGGCGCGCAGGGCGCTTTCCATGGTTTGCTGCGCCTGAACAATTTTCTCCGTGCTGCTTTGGCGATAGGCGCGCAGCTTGGCGGCCATTTTATTGAAGGCTTCCGCCAGTTTGCCCAGTTCATCCTGAGTTTGAACCGGGACGTGCTGGTCGAGATTGCCCTCCCCAAGCTGCTGTGCCGATTCCGTTAAACTTTGCAGCGGCTGAGTGAGGGAACGGGCGAGCGCGTAGGTGACGCCGGCCGCCACAACAAATCCGCCAATCAGCGTGCCTATCATATACCGTGAAGCTGCCTTGCTTTGCCTCCGGGCTTCGTTATTGGCCTCGACCATATTCTGCTGATTGATTTCGAGGATTTGATTGGCGGTTGCCTTGACCTCAGTAAAAGTGGGCAGCAGTTGGTCGAAGTAGAGGGAGCGCCGGGCTGGGTCAGCAGCCGGGAGCGCAAAGAACTTGGCCGCTGCATCCATGTATTGGGCGTGCAATTGCTGGACCTTGCTCTCGAGAGCTCCTTCCCCCGGAAGCGTGATGTTATGCGCTTCGGTATCGGAATTCTTTTCAAAGACGGGCACGGAATCGTGGAACAGCTTTTTGCCTCGCTCTTCCTCACCGCTGAGCATGAAGATCAATCCGGAATTCATTCCCTCCGAGGCTTCTTTCATGTTCTGGGAAGCGACCACGCTTTGGTAGTTTTCGCGGAGAATGACGTCAATGGCCCCGCCCAGTTTCGAGAACAGAAAAATCGCGTAAACGCCCAACGCCAGGAAAATCAGCAGGATGGGGGCGATGCCTAAAAGGAGGCGACGATTCAATGTCATCACAACCTTTCTCTTAGCTGCCACTGTGCCGACAAATTATTGATGAGCTCAAGGCATTGATCTTGAGTTTTTTATAAATGACGTGATTCGAATATGACCGGACAAAGCCCGTCGCAATCGGGGAGAATAACCGACTTTGGAAAAGCAGTCGGGGATTTTACCCGATGTTCCGAAGCGTCCCGATCAGAGATTGAGACTCTTGCGTTTTCGAAGCAGCGTCGTGGGATCGAGCTTCAAGATCGCCGCGGCCTGCTGAAGATTTTTGCTCCGCGCCAGGACCTTTCGGATATGTTCCGCCTCGATTTCGTCGATCGAGTAAGTTCCGCCCAAAGTGGGATTCTCGACCTGAGTTTCGCTCAGCGAGGTCGGTAGATCATGAAGATCGATCTGCTCGCCGGAAGTCAGGATCGTCGCGCGCTCAATCACATTGCGAAGTTCGCGAATATTGCCCGGCCAGGAATAATGCGCCAACGCGGAGCGCGCGGCCTCCGAAAAGCCCTTGAGCGAACCACCTGTGGAGCGGGCAAGCTGCTTCAGTTGGGCTTCGGCGATGGAAAGGATATCATTCGGCCGCTCCCGCAAGGGAGGCAGATGGAGAGAGATCACATTGAGGCGATAAAGGAGGTCTTCGCGAAATGCCCCGCGCGCGACCGACTCCTGTAAATCGCGATTGGTGGCCGCGATGACCCGAACATCGGCCATGCGTATTTTTGATTCGCCGACGCGTTCATATTCGCGCTCCTGCAAAAGGCGCAGAAGTTTGGGCTGGATTTCGAGCGGAAGTTCTCCGATTTCATCCAGAAAGAGCGTACCCCGGTCGGCCGCGGCCACCTTGCCCCATGTCGTTGCGATCGCGCCGGTAAACGCGCCCTTGACGTGCCCGAACAGCTCGCTTTCCAAAAGATCGCGGGAAAGACTCGGGCAGCTCACGGTCACAAAAGGCTCGCGGGCGCGGGAACTCCAGCGATGAATTTGGCGGGCCAGCGCGCTTTTTCCCGTGCCGCTCTCGCCCAGCATTAAAATCGTGGCATTGCTTGAAGCGCTCTTTTTCGCCACCTCAATGAGGCGTTGCATTTTTGCGTCATGGGTGGCGACCAACTCGGTGTCGGGGCCGGGCCTTGAAAGCTGGCCTTCGAGGTCGGAGATGCGTGTTTCCAGTTGCCGGGTTTTGGCGATGCGCTCGAGCATCTGCGCGATTTGCGCCGGCTTGAAGGGCTTGGCGAGGTAATCAAAGGCGCCGCGCTGAATCGCGAGCACGGCGGTTTCGATTGAGGAATAGGCCGTGATGACAATGACAGCGAGCCGGGGGGAGAGCCTCAAAAGATCGGGCAGGACATCGAGTCCATTCTCCGATCCCAATCTGATGTCGAGAAATGCGACTTCAAAACTTTCATTCCGCAGTTTCTTTTCCGCCGCGGCCTGATTGGCCGCCGTTTCAACTTTATGCCCCAGGTTTTCCAACGCAGCGCCCAAGGTCTCGCGGATGCCAAGATCATCGTCGATAATGAGCACGTTCATTCATGACACTCTAGGGCGTCTCTTCAAACTTCGCAATCCACGCGCTTGCTTGGTAGTGTCTTCATTTGCAATCAGTCAGTTTTCGGAAGGGTAGAGTTTGGCATCTCTCAAAAAGGTTTCGATTTCCTTTGTGCTCGCTCCAGCCTGCCTCAAAACAGATCGCACTTAGGCTTCATCCAAGAAATCCTTGCGAGGTGCATGGATAATATGCGTGCCGCCTTTTTTGCGGTACCTTTCCTGATAATGAAGCTGCTCTTCGAACCGCTAAAGCTCCAAATCACCCCACGAAGTAAGACTGCCATTGGAACGGCGAAAGAGCAAACCCCCAGCTTCATCCTATTTTTCCCGGCGCTGCCAGATCAGTCCGCCCACGAGGATCAGCACGAGGATCGTGACCAGGGAGGCGCGGCCCATCCAGTGCTCGACGATGGACCAGTTCGCGCCGACAAAATAACCGAGAAGCGTGAAACAGACGGACCAGAGAATGCCGCCCGAGATATTGAAGAAAAGGAAGCGGCGGTAGGGCATGTCCGAGGAGCCCGCGGCCAGGGATACGAAGGCGCGCATGAGCCAGGTGAAGCGCCCGAGGAAGACTGCCGCACCGCCGTACTTGGCGAAAAAAGCATCGACCCGGCGGAAATGCTTTTTGTTCAGGCCAATCCGCCGGCCATGCTGGATAAGCCCCGTCCGGCCAAATCTCCGGCCGAGATCGAAACCAAGGCAGTAACCGAGGATTGCGGCAGCCGAAACGATGACCATGAAAGCTTTGAGATCAAGGAGTCTCTGCGCGGCAAAGAAACCGCCGATCACGACAAGGGTTTCGGCCGGCAGAAAGAAGATCGCGGCGCTTTCCAGAACCACACAAACAAAGACGGCGAGGTAGCTCCACGGTCCGATGCGGACAAGAAAATGGAGCAGATGTTCATGCATAGCTCGGCTTGAATTTCACCCGCAATGGAGCATGGCTATGCACTCGAAAAAGTCTGCGCGGCCCAGCTTGATATTGCAAACACGCCCTATAAATAGTCTGTTTGAATAAGAATGGAGAACGGACTTTCAGGAGCGGATATCAGCCGCCTGGAAGCTCTGCCCTATCCGAATAGGAGCACGGTGAAACGCCAGGCGGGGCTGCGAAACTCCAGTTCTCCACCCACTCCATTTTCGTTCACGGTCAAAGTTTCTCCGGTTATGAGATCCACCGCAGAGCGCGCCGGTAGGAAATCTTTTTCGAATTGCAAGGTCAGGCGATCCGCGTCAGGCGGAAAAAAAGACAAAGATCAATCGCTTCCCGCCGGAAATCCCCGACTTGATATAGAAAAAGGGTTCATACGGACCAGCCGAAGTCCGCACTTTGATTTTTGGTCGCCAGCCTGAGCGGTTGACACAGGTTTGCCCGAATTTTTCGAAATCGACCGTCGGCTTTTCCCGATAAACATCGCCGAGATAACAGCCGGCAAGAATCAGCCTGCCCCGGCCACAAAGCCGTAGAATTTTTTCGAGAAGGCGACTGCGAACAAATGTAAGCGCGTGCCAAGCACCTATATTGAGATGACTCGCATTCCTACCAGGTGCTCCCATTCCGCACGCCGTATCTGGCCTCCCTGTCGGAAGGAGCTGGGGCAGCTCTGTGATCAGTAAGCGGCCTATACCTTCTCCTTCGGTTGAGCGGCAACACCTCCCGTAGGCAGGGAATCCGGCAAATCAAGACGAGCGACGCCGATTCGATTGTCGGCCATCCCGTAATAGACATCGAAGCGATCGGGCTGGGCGATATCGTCGCGGCGGTCGATGCCGGTGGGGAACACGACGTTGCCAATCGTCCCGATGCGTTCCTGCGGGAGGGTCGGGGTCAAGATCGGTTCCGCCGAACGATAGAGGACCTCGCGCGGATGCTTTTCCGAAAGCACCATGACGCCCGCCGAGTAGCAAAGGTGGCGGGCCTTATCGCTCGACCTCGCCATTTCACTCACACCGTGGTAAATGATCATCCATCCGTGCCGGGTCAGGACCGGAGGAGTGCCCGCGCCGATTTTCAATCGTGCCCACGAAGCGACTGGCGCGGCCAGGCGATGATGGGAGTTAAAAAGGCCGTGATACTCCTGCTTCTCTTCTTGCGTGGGCATCGGGCAGTACGAAATCCAGATGCTTTCGTGATCCAAATCGACGTCGCGGGGTCCTCTATGGCGGGCGGTTTCTTCAGGACGGGTCCCAGCGAAAAGGGGGCGATGCAACAGGGCCATCTGCATCTTTCCGCGGTGATTGGAAATCGCGATGGGAAAGAGACTGGCATCCTTGTTGTTGACATGGACAAAATCGATTCCGTCGTAAGGCGCGAAAGTTGCAAGCCCCCATCGCTTCCAATGCAACAAGTCCTCCGAAATGGCGAAGGCGATCCGAGGGCCATTGGACGAGAGCGCCGCGTACGTCATGACGTAGTGCTTGAGCGGTTCCAAGTAGGTGACGCGCGGATCCTCACACCCCCCACCGCCATGCGCCGTTTTTTCGTAATCAGCTTCCGGCTCAAGCGCGATCCCAAGGCGATCGACTCCGCTCGGGTCGCCCGCTTCGTTGAATTTGACACGGGCAATGCCGATGCGGGAATAATTGCCCTTCGCGACCATCCGAGGAAATAGATAAAGATGTCCGTCCGGTCCGCGAGCGACACCCGGATTCAGTACGCCTTCGACCTCCTGCGGATTGCCCGGTTCCGGCTCCATGAGCATGCCCAGGCGCTGAAGCTGGAATGGGATGTTCAACTTTCCTCCAGACAAGCGATGATGGCTTCGATGACCCGCTTCGTCTCATCAGGGTCTCTCACGCGGATGGACAAAGCGCCGGCTTCTTTGGCCGGGTAGTCGTTCCCTCCAGGAAAAACAGCATCTCCGACAAAAATCATTTCTGGAATGGGAATGCCCAGAACGTCCCTCAGCTTTCGAATTCCGTAAGCCTTGTCGATGCCCTGCTTGGTGACGTCGATGGAAGTCGCGCCGCCCAGGCGCACGGAAAATTCGGGAATGAGCTTATCGAGCAGCACCTTGATCTTCTTGCGTCTGGCAAAATCGGGGTCCCATTTTTTCTTCTCTTCCAGAGGGGCCTGTTGTCCCAAGCCGGAGAACGTGATCTGGCTGCCCCGGTCTTGTGTCAACTCACCCCAAGTTTTTTCGGGCTTTAAATCGGGTGTCTCGGTTGCCAGGTGCAACGAGGCAAGGATTTTCTTCTTTTCCGCTTCGTTAAAATCCTCCGAATAGAGCAGATCCCATTTCGAGTCATATTGGTAGAACTTCGTTCCGCAGGTCGGCAGGAGGGAGAGGTTCCTGAGGCGCTCATCCCGAGAGAGGTGATCAACCACCTGCTTTTCGAATTGAGACCAATCCCCGCCGGAAATGACGGAGACCTTCACGATGTTGAGCAGAGCATCGAGGAGCTTAGCCATCTCCGCATCAACGGCGGACTTGCTTTCGGCCAGCGTACCATCCAGATCAAAAACAATGAGCTTTTTCATGCGTGACGAAATCTCCGGAAATGAAATTTCCAACAAGGTGACCGTACCGTTCGGTCGACAGCGACACGCCCCGACAACGGCTGGCAGCAGCACCACGTCGCCGGTAGCGAACGGGTAATTGGCACCGGCGTGCTCCAGTTCCCCGCAGTCGTAGAGTCGAAAGGTGACGTCGCTGTTTTCCAAGCCCGCGAATCGTTCAGTGAAGGTGGAACTGCTTTCATCCATGACCAGCAGGCCCTTGTCGTGGCGACCAGCGCCATGGCTCTTCCACCAAGCTTCCGCACGCTCACTTGGAGTTATCCCACTTCCAGTTCCGGATTTCCGGCATATCTTCGCCATTTTTGTCGATGTATTGCTTATGCTCGATCAGCTTGTCCTGGAGCTGTTGTTTGAGATAAGCCCCCTGGCTCCCCGTTTTTGGCAAGCGGTGGATGGCGTCCATCACGAGGTGAAAGCGATCCAGGTCGTTCAGGACTGTCATATCAAAAGGCGTGGTGATGGTGCCCTCCTCCTTGTAGCCACGAACATGGATATTCGCGTGGTTGGTCCGGCGGTAGGTCAGCCGATGAATCAACCAGGGGTAGGCATGAAAGGCGAAGATAACCGGCTTGTCCTTAGTGAAGAGATCGTCGAAATCGTTGTCGCTCAATCCATGCGGATGCTCGCTTTGAGGTTGAAGTCTCATGAGGTCGACCACGTTGACCACCCTGATCTTCAAATCAGGTAGATGCTCACGCATGATGGACACGGCGGCGAGTGTCTCCAGCGTCGGCACGTCCCCGCAGCAGGCCATAACGACATCGGGGGCTGAGTCTTGGTCATTGCTCGCCCATTGCCAGATGCCGATGCCCTCCGTGCAGTGCTTAACGGCGGCGTCCATCGTTAGCCACTGGGGTGCCGGATGTTTGCCCGCAATCACCACATTGACGTAATGGCGGCTGCGCAGGCAGTGGTCCATCACCGAAAGCAGGCAGTTCGCATCCGGCGGAAGATAGGCCCGAACAATGGAAGCCTTTTTATTGACGACATGATCCAGGAAACCTGGGTCTTGGTGAGTGAAACCGTTGTGATCCTGCCGCCACACGTGCGAGGCCAGCAAATAGTTCAAGGAAGCGATCTTCTTTCGCCAGGGTAATTTCGACGTAATCTTCAGCCACTTGGCATGCTGGTTGAACATCGAGTCGACGATGTGGATGAATGCCTCGTAGCAATTAAAGAGACCGTGCCGACCGGTGAGCAGGTAACCTTCAAGCCAACCCTCACATTGGTGCTCGCTGAGCATTTCCATGACCCGCCCCGCTGGCGCAAGAAATTCGTCGTTAGGTACGGTCGCGGCGTCCCACTGGCGTTTGGTGACTTGAAAGAGAGCTTCCAGGCCATTGGAAAGAGTCTCGTCCGGGCCAAAGACCCGGAAATTGCGCTGCTCACCGTTCAGCTTCGCCACATCGCGCAGGAAAGGTCCCAGTACATGCACGTCACCGATACCGGATGAGCCGGGAGTTGGGACCGCTTCGGCGTAGTCTTGGAAGTTCGGCATCTGGAGATCGCGAAGCAAATTTCCGCCGTTGGCATGCGGATTCGAGCCCATACGTCGTGCGCCCTTGGGTGCAAGTTCCGCCAAATCCGAATTGAGGCGGCCCTGCTCGTCGAAGAGCTCCTCCGGCCGATAACTTTTCAGCCAGTCTTCGAGCAGCATAAGATGTTCGGGGTGAGTAGCCGGATCGGAGAGCGGCACCTGATGCGCGCGGAACGTGCCCTCTACCTGGAGACCATCAACCATTTTCGGCCCGGTCCAGCCCTTGGGTGAACTGAGGACGATCATGGGCCAGCGAGGCCGGGTCAAGTTACCATGAACACGGGCGTCTTCCTGAATTTTCTTAATCTGATCAACCGCGAGATCGAGCGTCGTGGCCATGGCTTCATGCATCAGATCCGGCTCGTGACCTTCAACGAAATAGGGGGTCCACCCGTAACCGCGAAGCAACTGCTCCAATTCCTCCCGGGTAATGCGGGCCAAGACGGTTGGGTTGGAAATCTTGTAGCCATTCAGATGCAGGATCGGCAACACCGCACCATCGGTGGCTGGATCGAGAAACTTGTTGGAATGCCACGCCGTGGCGAGTGGTCCGGTTTCCGCCTCTCCATCGCCGACGACGCAGGCGACGACGAGATCGGGATTGTCGAAAACCGCTCCGAAGGAATGACTGAGCGAGTAACCCAACTCACCGCCTTCGTGGATTGAGCCGGGAGTCTCCGGCGAGGCATGGCTGGGAATTCCCCCGGGAAATGAAAACTGAAGAAAGAGCTTCCGCAGACCCGCCTCATCCTGGCTGATATTGGGATAGACCTCGCTATAGGTGCCCTCGAGATAGGTGTTGCCCACGACGGCCGGACCGCCATGACCGGGGCCGGAGACGTAAATCATGTTGAGATCGTACTTTTTGATGACGCGGTTCAAATGCGCGTAAATGAAATTCTGGCCTGGAGTTGTGCCCCAATGTCCCAGGAGCATGTGCTTCACGTCGGCCAACTTCAGCGGACGCTTCAACAGCGGATTGTCGTAGAGATATATCTGGCCGACCGACAGATAGTTGGCGGCGCGCCAGTAGGCGTTTATCTTTTGAAGGAGGTCAGGTGTAAGCGTGGTTGCGTTCGCGTGCATGGTCAATCCCTGGGTATTAATTTTTTGAATCTTGGCGGTGACTGCTCCACCACATTAACTTCGGGAACCAAGGAAGAAATGGGGTAAAGACCCCATATAAAAATGGCGAATATCGGCGACAGTTGCGAAAGTTTGGGAAAGCGCCCCCGCACCTTACCCATGGCAGGGAGTGTTCTGGTTTACCAATATCTGAAGGAACTTACGGAGTCACTTTTAGCTAGATGCCGTAGGCGCGGCGGACGAGGCGATAACGATCTTTCATGCTGCGTTCTCCTGTGGTCTCGAAAGCCTATTCGTTTCGGAAACATGTGATTAACGGGTAGTGGTGATTGGCGCCGGGATAGCAGGCGATTGGATCGTCTAGATGGAGAAAGGCCCCTTGCGCATCAAAGACTTGACGCAGAGGGCTCCGGAGGTAGGGCTCGAACCTACGACCAATCGGTTAACAGCCGATCGCTCTACCACTGAGCTACTCCGGATTTGGCAGGGGAGGTGAGAGTAAATCACACGCCAGAAATGGAATCAATCCTTTTACCGCGAGATTCTGTTCGCTGGGCGGAGAGAGGCAGAGAGCCGACGGCAGGATGGGGTCGCCTCTATTTCCGAACCAACGACAGCGCTACGGCGTCGTGGTTGTCGCATTGGGCCCGGCAGGAGTTGAATCTGGTTCTGGAGAAGCCGTGTCCGGGCCGGGGGAAGTGGCATCGGGGAGGGCAGAAGTTACATCCGGCTTTTTCTCGATTTGTCCATTGGCCAGTTTCTGGCCGTCCGAGAGAGTTTCGCGCGGGATGTTGGGATTATCCTCGATGCCGCCGATGACGACGATACTGCCATCATCAAGCTTGGTCAGGCGCGGTGGTATGGTTTGGAAGGTTTTGAAGATTCCCTGATGCACAACTTTTCCGCTTGGATCGGCCCGGCTATAAAGATAGGTGCCGTTGGCTATGGGATGCATTTCGTGGAGATTGCCCTGCGGATCAAAGAAGGCCTGCGGGTTGATGTAGGCAACCACTTGGCCGAGGGCCAGATTGGCCAGGACCATGTTTTCACTGGGATCTTCCACGCGAAGGTAGAGGTCCGTCTCGTCGGGCTTGGGCGAAAAGCGAATGAGGGAATAAACTCGCTCGGAGCCATCGACGGGGCGGGTTTCGCTCCACACGTTCCGGCCGCGCATGACGGTGAAGGGAACAGGGTCGGATACGATCTGGCCCTGGCCGGGCAGGTCGATGACGGCGGCGGCGGTGTAGTTTCCTTCGTCGCGAAAAGAGAAGAGCGGGGTGAGGTTGATGCGCAGCGTTTTGGTTTCGCCCACTTTGAGGGAGACGGGCTTGAATGTGGCCCCGCGCTCCGGGTGAACCGGCAGGCGATCCTGCCTGCTGACGAGGAAGGAGAGCCATGGCTGGCCCTCATCGTTATTGAGGACCAGGTCGTTTTCGCCCGCATTGGTGATGGAGACGATCAGGTCAACCCGCTCGTAGAGAAGAAAGTCGGTCCGTGCGGTTTGGGCCGAGACCTGAATTTGGGCCCGGGCGGGCAGCGCGGTGAACAGAAAGCTAAGCGCGCCGATGGCGGCCAGAAGTCGCATATTTGTGATGATGTTAAGACTAAAGGTAAGAAAAACAAGATAGAACTGTCCTGCGGACGGACCTGTGGTCGGCAGTAAGTTTCCCTCCCTAGCATCGCTCGTGAGAGCATGGAGGGTGATGGAGATTCCCGCTAAAATCTCCGCCGTCTCACGACGGCAGCTACATTCGGCGTGACCCGAGCCGCCTTTTCGGACACCCTTTCAAGCCCATGCCGATCGAACTTTCCGCGCCCAAATTGACGGTGACTGTTCTCGGTTCGGGCACATCGCAAGGCGTGCCGATGATTGGATGCCGGTGCCCCGTCTGCCAGTCGACTGACCCGCGGGATAAACGGACGCGGTCCTCGATTTATCTTGAGGCGCCTCAAGGCAATATTCTCGTCGACACGACGCCGGACTTGCGGCAGCAGGCTCTGCGCGAAGGCCTGGATCATCTCGATGCGGTGTTCTTTACGCACCCGCATGCTGATCACATCATGGGTTTCGATGACCTGCGCCGATTTTGCGATATCCAGGGCGGGCCGCTCGATATTTATGGATCGGCGGAGACGCTGGGGCAATTGGAGCGCATCTTTTTCTACGCCTTCAAACCGAAGACGCTGGTTCCCGGATACGTTCACGTCCTACCGCATATCATCACGGAGCCTTTCGAGTTCGGTGGAATTGAAGTGACGCCGCTGCCCGTGCCGCACGGAGCGGTCTCGACCCTTGGTTTTCTTTTTTCGAGGGCGGGACGCAAACTGCTCGCCTACCTGAGCGACTGCGCCGCCGTTCCGGAACCGATCCGCGCCCTCATCGCCGGGGTTGAGGTGCTCATCATCGACGGCTTGCGGGACAAGCCGCATCCGACGCACCTGACCGTTAGTGCCGCAGCGGAGGTCGCGCAGGCTGTCGGGGCCCGGCGCACTTTCATCACGCACCTGACTCACGAGAAAACCCATGTCGACCGCCAGCGGGATTTGCCCGCCGGAGTCGACGTTGCCTACGACGGGATGAAACTTGAGTTTGAGTTGTAGCGGCGGTCCATGACCGTCGCCGGCGCGGCGGCTTGCCTCAAGGGCATCAGCATTACATAGGCTTCATGGATGGAAATCGGGTTCGTCATTCGCGGTGAGGCGGGTTAGATTATTCGATCTCGAAAACGATTGGAACCATCATCACGCGGGCAGATAGACGCCTGTTCGGAGTACCGTACGGGCGATGTCTCGGGTGGTTTCTTATTTTCGCAGCCGGCTTCGGCCTGCAGCCGGTGGCGCTTGCGGATGGCACGAACGACTCGACGACTGCGCCGGATGTTTCGACGAACACCGTTCCAGCAACCACGCCTGCGCCCGCTTCGTTGTTGCGTCCAATCCTCTCAACCAACTCGGCCTCGTCCACTTTTCTGCAAATTCATCCCGAATTGGCCGAGCCGACTCCCGGGGATCAATCGAGCCTCTCGCTCCACCCGGAAACCACCGCCACCAACGCCCCGCCTGAGGTAATTCCACCCGGCACCGGAATTTTTCCTGAAACCGTCCAGCCGCCCAATCCGATGGCCGAGACGGAGGATCTCGCCGACCACTTGCTCGTCGTCTACAACACGAACGATCCCGACAGCCAGGGGCTGGCGCAATACTATGCGTCCAAGCGCAACATTCCGGCTGAGCGTGTCCTTGCCATTTCGACCTCAGACTCGGAGGAAATCACCCGCCAACAGTTTGAGGATACCATCCGCTCGCCCATCGTTTCCTATCTTTGCCAGAAGGATTGGATGGCGCGGGAACCGCAGACGGTTCGAGTCGGTGGTCGGATTCTCGATCTGCTCGTCGCGACGCGAAATGACATCTGGGCGATCGTATTGATGCGGGGTGTTCCGCTGAAGATTGCCCCTGATCCCAGCGACGAGGACAGCATGCAGGATCAGCCTGAGTTGCAGACGAACGCCGCCGCCGTCGACAGCGAACTGGCGCTTTTGCCCGTCTTTGGCCTGCCCAAGGGCGGCTTCGTGCCCAACATTTTTTTCGACGACCAGATGGCCGGGATCAAACGGGTCGGCCCTGAGCTGGCCCGGAACATGGTTCTGGTAACGCGGCTCGATGGTCCCACGCCGGCCGATGTGCGCCGGATGATCGACGATTGTCTCTATGCCGAGCAGACCCGGTTGGCGGGCCTGGCTGTCATCGACAGTCGCGGCCTCACCGATGTGAAGGACGGCTATACATCGGGCGACACCTGGCTGCGCAGTGCCCGCGACACTCTGGTGCAAAACGGGTGGGATGTGAAATTCGACGACAAGCCCGATGTACTTCCGGCGACCGATCCCTGTAATCAAGTGGCGCTTTACCTCGGCTGGTACAACCAGACCGCCACCGGGCCGTGGGTCACATCGCCCGACCGGTTTGTGCCCGGCGCGATCGCGTACCATCTCCATTCCTTTAGCGCCAGCACCGTGCGGAGCGCGACCAGCAATTGGGTGGGGCCGCTCATCGCCCACGGCGCCGATGCCACCATGGGCATGGTGTATGAACCCTACCTTCCGCTCACGCCGCACGAGGATATCTTCACGCGGCGCTTGCTGCAGGGCGATTACTTTGCGGAGGCCGCTTACGCCTCGGAACGGGCGCTGTCCTGGATGTTGACCGTGGTGGGCGACCCGCTCTATCGCCCCTTTCGGCAACCGCTCGACGCGGCCCTGGCGCAGGCGAGCACGCCCCATACTCAGCACGATGACTGGCTTCTGTTGCAGAAAGTGGGACGCGAAATCACGGCCGGGCAGATCACGGCAACCACGCTAAGCCTCACGCAGGCGCTCGATGTCCCCGGAGCCGGGCCGGTCGCGGAAGAAGGGCTGGGCGATTTATTGGAAAACGTGAACGAGCCGGCGGCAAAAGACGCCACGGGGCGAGCCTACAAAAAAGCCCTCGCCGGAGAGGCCGCCGCCATCGACCGGATTCGGGTCGGGCTGAAACTGGCCCAGTACTACAGCAATCACGGCATGGACGCCCAGGCCCAGTCCGAGCTGGACGATCTGCGGGAGCTCGACCCGAAAGACGCGAGACGTTTTGGCGTTCCCGACTCGCTGGTGCCCACCTCCATTCCGTCGGAGCAGCCCGCGGTGAGTAATAAGCCGGAACGAGCCCGCTCACCCTCCGGGATTCCTCGCCCGCCTTCCCCGCCGACGCCTACACCGATCTCGCAGTAAATCTAATTCTGAGGCGCGGTGACCGGCGCCGAATAAATCGGCTTGGGCGGATTTGCCAGGATGACAAACATCGCGCTGCGGAATTTTTGGTAATCAGGAAGCGCGAAGATTTGCAGGTAGGCATCGATTTCCGTTACCTGGCCATTCTTGATCACGTGGCCGACCCAGGTGAAGACCTGCGCGGTTGCAAATTGCGCATCCTTGGCCCGGAGCGCTTTCGTGGCGTCCGGATCGTAGTTCAGCAACAAGCGCTTCGTGAGCTGGCCGTTCGAGTCGTAGGTTTCGGCCATCCACACCGTGTTCGGCTCCTGCGTATAGTCGAAAAACTGGCTGATAACGACGTTCTCTCCATAGGCGCCGGCTCGCTCCCGCACAAAGCAGAGCGAGGTGGTCAATTCGGGGTTCTTGCCGCTGTCATGTAATTCCTCAAAATCGCGGATGAGCAACTCGACTTTTACATCGCGCTTGAGCGCCTGGTTGATCTGGATCAGCAACTCGATGGCCTCGGGAAAATCGGGGACTAGTTCGTGCAGCCGCTCGATGTAGGCATCGGCCTTGGCCAATTCGCCCAGCTTGAAGCTGATCCTTCCCGCCTCCAAAAGCGAACGCTTGGCGTTCGGCTCCTCGGCCAGAATGCCGTCGTAAATCGCCCGTGCCTCGATGAGCTTGCCCGCCTGCTCCAGCGCATAGCCATCCTGAAAACGCTTTTGGAATTCCGCGATTTTCGCCGGCTCGACATTGTCGGCCGTTACGGAGGGTTGGGCCGGTTGCGGCACATCGACGACGTGTGGCAGGGGAGCTGCGGGAGGTGGCATGGGCGAGGAGTTCGTCTGCGCCGAAGCCCAGCCGCACATGAAAAGGGCGGACGGGATGAGAAACGTGCGCGCTTTCATCCGCCGGCCCTGTTTCGTTATGATTTTCAGGCTCCCGGTTAGTACGATGCCTGCGCGCCGCCGATATTCTTTTTGCCGATCCACGGCATCAAGCCGCGTAAACGCGCGCCGGTCTTTTCGATCGGGTGCTTGGCGCCGGCGTTAAGCAGCTTGTGGTACTTCTTCTTGCCGGTGGTCGCTTCCTTGATCCAGCCCTTGGCAAATTTGCCGTTCTGGATTTCGGTGAGCACCTTCTTCATCTCGGCGCGCACCGCCTTGTTGATGATGCGCGGCCCGGTCACCACGTCGCCATACTTGGCCGTGTCGGAAATGGAGAAACGCATGCCCGAAATTCCCGCCTCGTACATCAGGTCGACGATCAGCTTCAGCTCATGCAGGCACTCGAAATAAGCCATCTCGGGCTGGTAACCCGCAGCCACCAGCGTGTCGTAGCCTGCGGTCACCAGCGCGCTCGCGCCGCCGCAAAGCACGGCCTGTTCGCCGAACAGATCGGTCTCGGTTTCCTCCTTGAAGCTCGTCTCGATCACGCCCGCGCGCGTGCCGCCGATGCCCTTCGCCCAGGCCAGCGCGACTTTCTTCGCCTGCTTGCTCGGGTTCTGGAAAATGGCGATGAGCGCCGGAACGCCGCGCCCTTCCTGGTACTGGCGGCGCACCAGATGGCCCGGTCCTTTCGGCGCGACCATGATCACGTCGATGTCTTTCGGAGGCACCACGGTCTTGAAATGAATCGCGAAGCCGTGCGAGAAGAGCAGCGTCTTGCCCTTGGTCAGGTTCGGTTTGATGTCCTTTTCATAAACGGACGCGATGGTGATGTCCGGCGTCGCGACAAAAATGATGTCGGCCTTCTTCACCGCCTCGGCAGTATCGAAAACTTCGAAACCATATTTCTTCGCGGCCTCGATGGACTTGCTTCCAGGGTAAAGGCCAATGATGACCTTGACACCGCTTTCCTTGAGATTGAGCGCATGGGCATGGCCCTGCGAGCCGAAGCCGATTATGGCCACGGTCTTGTTTTTCAGCACGTTCAAGTCACCGTCTTTATCAGAGTAAATTTTAGCAGGCATAGGAGGGGCAAGTATTAGGCAGGTTGCCGCGCGTTGAACAGGCTAATTTTAAAGATAGCGACGGTCTGTGAACGTAGCTAAGAAAAATGAAATCAGCCCGACAGAAACTGCGTGGGGAGGGGGGGTACGGGGATGTTCCGTTATGAAGTGGTATGATGTGGTATGGAGAGGAGGGTGATGGGCCGGCCCTCGGCGTCCCCGGCGTGTTGGAGCCGGTGTAGCAGGGTGGTGATTCGCGGGACTTTGAGTGGAGTTGCGTCCGGTTGGTTTTCGCCGTTTTCGAGACAAGAATCAGAGTTTGGGGAAATCATAAGGCCGCTATTTTGCGGCAATCCCCATGAAACACGGTAGCCTTGGAAAGCTTAAACGGCTTAGACGGCCTAAAATTATAAGGTTTTTAGGCCGTATAAGATAATAGGGAGGTCTCCAAACAGTACGTGAATACATTGCCAACCAGGCGGAGCATCATCGGAAGAAATCGTTTCAAGAGGAATATCGCGCTTTTCTGCAAAGACACCACGTTGCTTACGATGAGCGGTACGTTTGGGATTAAGATGCCTTAGACCGCCCTTTCAGGGCTGGGCCTTTGTGGAACGCTTACCCAGGGCGTTGACCTGGGCTGTGGCTGGGCCGCCCCGTTGGGGCTTTCGATTCACACCAATTTGCGAACGAGGAGATATCCACGATACGCAAGAAATAAAACAAGGTAAAAGATGCAAAAGTTAATGGAGTGCAACAAAATCTCAGCCAAAGGTTCGTTAAGTTTGGTGCCACTGGTTAAATCTGGTCCCCAATTCCAAATCGATCGTATAACAGCGCTTATCAGCGGATTGTAATCATAGCTAACATCGATGAGTTCAGCTAAAAAGGACATGGGAAGGGTTAGTGCCGAAAGAGCCAAGGCTATTCCTGCGATAATCCACAGATGCAAGTAGGCCCTCATTTATTTGGCCCGAAGGTGGTTAAATAGTCAGCCTGGCCGCCAGCATCATCTTGCGCGCCTCCGCGGCCGAGGGCTGGCCCGGTGCGGCGGGCTGGTCGAGATAGCCATAGACGAGGCGCGAACCGAGCGCCGTCAGCGCCGAACGTGATTGCGCGGCATAGGGGCCGACGCCCATGACGGCGACGGACCAGTCGGGGTGGTTGACCAAAATCGCGGCGAGTTGCTGCAAATCGCGCCACGATTTAATGCGCGCGGCAACCTTCAGGATCGTCGCGGGCAGGGGAGCGAACTGTCCGACCCAGCGCGCGACTTGCGCTGGCGTGGCGGGCTTTTCGATGGCATGAGCGGAGAGCACGACGGTTTTGCCGGTGCGCCGCGCTTCATCGATCACGGGTTGCATCGCCTTCGCGGTCGCCAGTTCGACATCGATGGCTTCCACGTTTGGCAGCAGGCGGAGAAACAGCTCGCGACGTTCTTTCACCTTCCACGTGATTTGGCCACCCTCGGGCGGAATCCGCAGCGTGAGCAGCACGGGATGCTTTTTCCCGCGCAGGGCCGCTTCGATTTTCTCCACGGGTACCTTGGCCGCCAGCAGCGCGTCGACGCGAACTTCAATCGCATCGGCGGGCACGGTCTTTCGCGTCAGGCAGCTTAGCCCGGCGGGAGTGGTCACCGTGCCGAGCACGACGGGATGATGATCAGGAAATTTCATGAGATTGGTCTTCCGTAGTTTCGGCATCCGGATCAGCGGGTTGCGGCTCGGGTTTTCTTATGATACGCAGCCGTCGGATCCGGCGCAGGGTCACTTCCGTGGCGAAGAGTTGGAATCCGTCGATCACTAGCTGATCGCCCGGATGCGGCACACGCCCCCACTGCCGTATGGCCCATTTTTCGACGGTTTCAGTGGTCTGGGTGGGCAGCGGCCAGCCTGTCTCGTTGGCAAGATCGCGCAAAGGAAGATCGGCATCCACCAGGACGTACTCCTTGCTTCGCTCGAAGAACGGACCCTTCTCGATATCGAATTCATCACGGATATCGCCGACCAGTTCCTCGAGGACGTCCTCAAAGCTGACCAGTCCCATCATTTTCTCGTCGGCATCGAGAACGAGGGCGAGGTGATTGCGCGATTTGCGGAAAAGCTCGAGCATCGCCGGCAGGCGCGTCCGGGCGAGGAAGGTCAGGATGGGGCGCACGATATCGGAGAGCTTCGTCTGCGGGCCGAGCGTCTGGTATTGCCAGAGCAATTCCTTGACATGAATCACGCCGAGCACCTGGTCCTGCGTCTCGCCGCAAAAGGGCAGGCGGCTGTAGCCTGACTTTTGCGCGACGGCCATATTTTCCGCCAGAGATTTGTCGCGCCAGAGCACAACCACCTGGTCGCGCGGCAGCATCACTTGTTCGGCGGTGGTTTCCTTCAGCCGGAGCGCCTTGAGCATGATCTTGTTCACCAGGTCGTCCGAGGGATGGACATGGCGCGAATTCATCAGCACGTATTGCAGCTCTTCCTGGTTGAAGCCGTGGTCGAATTCCTTCGTCGGCGGGATGCCCATCCACATCAGCAGCCGGTTCGCGGTGCGGTTGAGCAGCCAGATGAACGGGTAGGCCGCATTATAAAAGACGATGAGCGGCGCGGAGAACCACATGACCACCGTCCCGGGCCTCCGGATGGCGAAATACTTCGGCACCAGTTCGCCGAACACGATGTCGATGAAGGTGATTCCGGCAAAGGCCAGCCCGTAGGCGATGGAAACGACCGCGGCGCTGCTCACGATGCCCCAGTCCGCGAGGGGACCTTCAATCCACCCGGCCACGACCGGCTCGCCCACCCAGCCGAGGCCGAGGCTGGTCAGGGTAATTCCCAATTGCGTGGCGGAGAGGTAGCGATCGAGATGTTTCGTGACGCGCAGGGCCATGCCGAGCCGCCAATCCTTTTTCCCCTTCACCCGCATCGACTTAAGCTGCGATTCGCGAATTTTAACGAAGGCGAATTCCGTCGCGACGAAGAACGCATTGCACGCGATCAGGACACAGATCACCGCGCCCTGAGCCGGGTAATGAAACCATGACGACGCCATATTCCTTCCAGCCTAGACGAAGCGGCTTGGTTTTAACAGAAAGACGTGTGCCGGCTCCGCGTCAGGTTGAAACTTGGAAGAAGGGGCTGGTTTGCCAAAAGGAGTCGATGATAGAAATGAGAGACGTGCGACAGCACCCGAATGAACCCTTTCGCCGTTGGTTTTCCGATGACAACTTTGACCTGATTGTCTGGTTTAAGCCGGACAAAACCATCTACGGTTTTGAGCTTACCTATGATAAGACTGACCACGAGAAGGCGATCCGGTGGTTTGCAAATAAGGCGCTTAGCCACCACAACGTCGACTCGGGTGAGCAAGACCCGAGGGCCAATCGCACGCCGATTCTTACACCTGTATCGAGCCAAACCGGCATGGGGCACGTGCTTTCTAGCTTTGAGGCGGCGCAAGAAGGGCTTCCGGAGAATTTAGCCGCTCTGATAAAGAGCAAGCTGAGGGAATTGGGCAGACTCACCTAATAAGGGTGACCCAATGGCTTTTTTCCTGCCTCGGCTAAAATTGACTTTCCCCTCGTTTGCCATACGCTGATGATGAACGATTTATGGCAACCGCATATGAAAGCAGCGCTTGGGCGCAAGTGAAGGAAGGCTGGCGACAGCTCTACGGCTCCTTTGCGCGCGAGGGCGTCAGCGTGGAAAACCATGAATTCGAGGCAGTTGCGCCGGTCAATTGGGGGCGCAGCTTTCACCGCGACAGTGTCGAGTTGTGCCTGAACCTGCGCGGCACCGGCACGGTCAACGATGGACGGACCGAGGCGCGGTACCAGCCTCACACGGTCGGTTTCTACTGCAATGCCAAGGCCGATTTGAAGGCGCTCCGCAATTCGGGCGAGACCCACTCCTTTATTACCGTCGAGCTTGCGCGCGGCTATCTGGAGACGCAGGTCCACTCGATGGAGGACGATTTGCATCCCGCGCTACGCCGCTGGCTGATCAACCGGGGTGGTTCCGCCGCCGCCGTGGGCGCGATGTCGCCGGGGCAGGAGGTCACCTTTCAGGCCCTGCGCCAGCCGCCCGTTCCCGTCGCCGCGCAACGGCTTTGGTATCAGGCCAAGACGCTTGAGTTGCTTTCCCAAGTCCTCTTCCAACCCGTGTCGCCGCAGGAATTCTTCTGCCAGCGCCAGAAGCGGGTTGCCCGTGAGAGGGTCGAGCGCACGACCGCCATCCTGCGCAGTCATCTGGCCGATCCGCCTGACATTGAGGCGCTCGGCGCGCAGGTCGGCTGCAGTTCGTTTTACCTCAGCCGTCTTTTCTCGAAGGAGATGGGCATGACCATTCCGCAATACGTCCGGCAGATCCGCATCGAACGCGCGGCGGAGTTGCTCCTCGAAGGACGCCACAATGTCACCGAGGCGGCGATGGAAGTCGGCTACTCGTCGCTGAGCCATTTCAGCAAGGCGTTCTGTACCACCATCGGGTGCTGTCCAGCGCTCTTCCCCAATGCCACGGCGCTGGTGGAGAAGTTCAAGGCGGGTAGGGACGCGAGTCCCTTCGCGTCCCATTAAATTGTCGGACGGAAAGGGACTGCCGTCCCTACCTCAAAGCCGAATAAACTCGCCCACCTGCGGCAACGCTTTCAACGCAGCGACATTGGCCTCATCCGGACGCTCGGGCCGGTCGCGGTCAACATTCACGAGGCAAAGAAAGCCGAGCGGTTCGCTCGTCGTGGCGCGAAACTGGTGCCACGTCATAGTCGGGACATAAACCAAGTCGTTCCCGGTGATTTCATAAATCGCGTCGCCGACCAGGCAATGTCCGCGTCCGCGAATGATCATCACCGAATGGATGTGATCGTGCCGCTCCAACGTGGAGTGGCCTCCCGGCTCGATCTCGAAGTACCGCAACTCCGCCGACAGCTTCGGCCCGCCCTCGAAAAGCACCTGCCGCGAGATCGCCTTGAAATGCGTTCCCTCCTCCTTGTAATTGAGCACCGGCACGCCGTCCCAGCGATGCCCGCCCACATGGCGAATGATCGAGTTCATGGGGACCTCTTCCGGAAAAACAGAGAGACTTGCTTTATCAAATCTCGAATGAGAAAAATCTCGATTGAAAGAAACACCACAGCAGAAAGGATGAAAAAAACTGTCACGCTAAAACGCGGATAGGCATCCTGATACCGCCGCTGGCAAGCCAGCCAAGTATTGAGCAGCAAGGAGCAGCCAAAGTAACTCCAGTAGGAAAATGCGATCATCGAGACGATGACGTACCATGTTCTAGGTCTTTCAGTAGCGCTTTTCACGATAAAATCTTATCATATTCATCATGAGGGCCAATCCAAAACCAGTGAAAGCCATCGGGACGTTCTCTGGCCAGTGCGCGATAATGAATTCCTACGCGAGCAGACCACAATATTCCCACTCTTTTGAATCTTAACGAAGAATGCCTGCTATCGGCCTCTAAAAGTTCAAAATTCTTGTCCGCGAGCTTTTGAATATGCTCAGGAAGAGCACGATAGTGCGCCCAAAACTCTGGCAAAGCGTGATGCTTCACAACGGAGTTGATCGGCCAGCCGCGATATCGGCGTCCACCTTTGCGATGATCTTATCAAACTTCCCCGCCGCCACATCGCGCTCGATTTGCTTGTCCCATTCGTCGGCCATGAATTCCTCGAACCACGCGGCGAACTTGGAAAGTTCCTCGGCGGGCAGTTGCGAAATGGCTTGTTCCAATTCCTGAACACTCATGTATTCAGGTTACTCATTTCTCCTCGAATGACAAGGCGAGGCCATCGCATACGCCGCTGCGTTATCGTAAAAATTACTGCCCTCCGCAGGAGTTTTCGCGCGACAAATCGGCACGTGTGCGTAAGTTGTCACTCCTAGAATGTCTACTCCACGACCTTTTCTCTATGTTAAGCCCGGCTGCCCCTGGTGCGATGATGCCGAAGACTACCTCACCGATCACGGCATCGAGTACGACAGGGCCAACGTCACTACGGACCCGGTTGCCTTCGCCGAAATGAAACGTCTTTCCGGCCAGACCAAAGCGCCCACCATGGTCTGGGACGATGAAATCCTCGCCGATTTCGGCGTCGAAGAACTCGACGAATTCCTACGCGAGAGAAACGTAGTCAACTAGCCGCGGGTGGGACGTGTCCCTTCCAGCGGCGGTTGTCGCGATCCCCTATGGCCACGCACAAATCACCCAAGATCGACGCGCTGCTGGCGGGCTTCGAAGAACTGCCTGGCTTCGACCGCCATTACGTCGGCTTTTTCCGCTGCTTCAACGCGCAGCTTTATTACGAGGCTCACGACGTGCTGGAGGAGGTCTGGCTGCCGATTCGAGGTACACCGCAAGCCAAGTACTATCAGGGCCTGATCCAGATGGCGGGCGGGTTCGTCCATCTGCAAAAGAATCGCCTTGGACCCGCCGCACGACTCTTCGCGCTCGCGCTGGTGAATTTCGAACCCTACCCGACATGCCACGCCGGGATCGATCTCGATCTCGTCCGTGAAGTTTGTCGTTCCCACCGGCAGGCCATCGTCGATTCCGGCGAGAGGGTCAATCCCTGGTCGAAGGAAACCGCGCCGCAGTTGACGCTGCCGGAGTTTCCTTAAACCAAAAACCCGCTCGCGGCGTAATCGTCGATGCCCTTTTCCAGCGTGAACTTTGGCGTGTAGCGCAGCGCGCGCGTCGTCTCGGTCAGGTCGGCTTCGGTGTGGGGTTGATAGTGCGCGTGGGGATTGTCGATGTACTCCGGCTGCCATTGCGTGTTCAGCACGCGGTTGAGATTCGCGACGATGTCATTGAACGAGCGCGGCACGCCGCTGCCTGCGTTATAGATGCCCGACTTCCGCGCCTTGGCGGCGAGGATCGTGCAGTTGACGATATCCTTCACGTAAACGAAATCGCGGATTTGCTCGCCGTGCTTGAAGATGCGCGGGGGCTGTCCGCGCCGGATCTGCTGCGCCAGTTGCAGGATCATGCTGGAGGCGGCGCCCTTGTGCGCCTCGCGCGGGCCGTAGACGTTAAAGTAGCGCAAGCCCACCACGATTTGCGACGGATTTTCCCTCGCCCAACGGCGGGCCAGATTATCGAGCTGCACCTTGGAAAACGCATAGACGTTCGCCGGTTTCGGGTCCTGGTCGACCTTGTTCACACCGGCGGCGATGCCATACGTCGCGGCGGACGAGGCGTAAACGAGGCGCGTTTTGCGGCCTTCGAAATAATTGAGGATATTGCGCCACGACTCGACATTGTCGTGCGTCTGCCGGAACTGATTGTGATCGGTCGTGTCGGTGATTGAGGCGAGATGGAAAACCAGGTCGACCTTGCGCCCGCCGCCGAAATAATGCTTCAGGTCGATCTGCGCCAGGTCGCCGGCGATCACATCACCCTTGAAGCCCTCGAGATTCTTGAAATAGCCGGAGCGGAAATCATCCACCACGGTCAGGTCGGCCTCGGGAAAGCGCTTGGCCATTTCATGGACGAGGTTCGACCCGACGAATCCGGCTCCGCCGGTAATGACGACGTGTTTGTACATTGCTCTATCCTACACAATTGACGGCGCCTGAAAATAGGTTTAAGGCCAGGGACAGCCAGTCGCCTTATCGGCTAATATCCCTCTGCGTCAGCAGCTTGAATTGGTTCGCCTGGAGTACGGAACAAGCGCACTCGCCGTCCTCGACATGGAGAGCCAAAGCCGCTTTGCCGCGCGGACGCGTCAGCAGCGAGTAGGCGGAGTGGATGTTGCATTCCGCTTGCAAGAGCGCCGTCAGCACTGCTTTCAAATCGGCCGCGCTGCTGGAAAGTTCCACCACGACCAGCTTCACTTCGGTGAACGCCAGCCCGTGTTCCTGGAACAGCGTGCGGGCCTTGTCGGGATCGTCCGACACCAGCCGCACGATGGCCGCGTCGGCCGTATCGAGAATGCTCAGCGCGACGACATGCACCTGCGCCTGGGAAAACATTTTCACGATGTCGAGCAGCCGGCCCACCTTGTTCTCCATAAAAACGGAAAACTGAGTGACTTCGTCTTCCTGCCGTCCCTTGGCGGTTTCGAGCTCCGGTGTGTCCATGTCCATAAGAGAACCCTAGCATGACTTGGCAACCTCCCCCTTGTCACGTGAGATTTGCTCATGAGAGGAGGGCTCCTGCGAGGGGGCAGTGAAGCTTCGCTCGAAAATACCACTGCATGCAAAAACCTGCCCTCTGTTGGAGCAGATTTGATTCGCCACCTTAACCGTGTTCTGGCCTCATTCCACATGCCATGGCTCCCGCTAAAAAGCTTCCCGCTTCAAAGTCCCAGACGCCCAAGGCGCTCGGGGCCGTGGCCCGGCAGCAACTTTTGCTCGTCAACGGGCTGCTTGATGAAGTGGCCCGCAATTATCTCGCCCGGCTCCATCGCGAAATCGCCGAGTTGATCCGTGCGCTGGAAAAAAAGCAGGTTCAACCGGCCCTTTCCCGCCGGGAATTGAAGGACCTGCAGGGAATGCTGAAGCAGATCGCGCATCTCCAGATCAATCCGGAAAGGGGACGCCGCAAGGACCTGAAGAAGATCGATTCCCTGATTGGCGCGCTTCAGTCCACCGTCGAAAGATGGTAAGTCGCGCTCTTCTCCACCAGAGGTCTTATTGCATGCGTTACGCCGTCCTCGATCTCGGCAGCAATTCGATCAAGTGCGTGATGGCGGAGACGCGTGGCAAAGGCGTCCACATTCTGCATGAGGTCAGCATCGGCACCCGTCTGGCCGAACACCTCATCGACACCTGCGAACTGCGGCCCGAAGCGATGGTCCGCACGCTCGACGCCCTGCGCGAAATCCGCGCCAAGGCCGATGAATTGCGCATCGAGCATTTCCGCGCCGTGGCCACCAGCGCCGTCCGCGACAGCCGCAACCGCCGGGAGTTTCTCCGCGCCGCGCGGCAAGTGCTTGGTTTTCCCGTGCGTCTCCTTTCCGGAATGGAGGAGGCGGAAACCATATTTTCCGGCGTGATGGCCGATCCTCATTGGCGGGGCAAGGACGTCTTCATTCACGACATCGGCGGCGGCAGCGCGGAATGGGTGCAGGGACACCATGGCAAGATGGAAAAGCGGATCAGTCTGCCTCTTGGCGCGGTGCGCTTGCGCGAACGGTTCCTGCACGAGTATCCGGTGGCGTCCGACACGGCGGCGTTACTGGTTGAAACCATCAAAGGGCAGATCGCCCATCCGCTGGCCCATTATTCGCTCGGTCCAAGACGCCTTGTCGGCACGGGCGGGACGATCACCTGCCTGGTGGCGATCCACAAAAAGCTCGCTCATTTCGATCCGAAAAAAATCGACCACACTTCGTTGACGATTGAGACGGTCCGCGCGCTTTTGTCGAGTTTCACCGGGCGCACACTAAAGCAACTCTGCGACGTTCCGGGCTTGCCTCCCAAACGCGCCGACCTGATCATTCCCGGAACGGCGGTTGTTCTCGCCACCATGGAACTACTCGGTGCGGGCCGCTTGCACGTCAGTGTTCGCGGGTTGCGCTACGGTGTGTTGACGGCGGCGATCCGCGAAGAAGAAGCCCGCGCATCTGCGCCATCGGCAAAAGCCCGCTCTTCCTGAATTTATGAAAACGCTTGTTGAAGAGACCCTCGCCCTGCGCGCCCGTTACGACGAGGAGCCGGGCCACTCCGACCATGTCACCATGCTGGCACTGCAAATTTTTGATGGCCTGGGCTCGTGGCACAAGCTGAAACCGAGATCGCGCGACCTGCTTCAATCCGCCGCGTTGCTGCATGACATCGGCTGGTCGCAAACTCCTGACGGCAGGAATCATCACAAATGGTCCGCGCGGCTCATCCAGGAATATCCATGGAAACACCTGGCGAAGGAAGAAGTGCCATGGGTCGCCCAGATCGCCCGTTATCACCGCAAATCTCCGCCGCAACCCGATCACGACGAATTCCATGCGCTGAAATCATCTGCGCAAAAGATGGTCATGATTTTGGGCGGCATCCTGCGCATCGCCGACGCGCTGGACCGAACCCACACCGGCAAGATCAAGCGTCTCGAAGCCACCGTGACGAAGGAAGCTATCATCGTCCGCGTGCTGCCTTCCGGGGCGTGGAATCCCGAGCGGGTCACGTTCGAGGTCAAGTCCGACATGCTGCAAGTCGCCGCCAAGCGCGAAATTCAGTGCGAGGAGATAAAATAATAGTATCCGTCATTCTGACTGAGGTTTCGCACAGAGGGCCGAAGAGGAATTGCAGAGAAAGGCGGAGGATGAAGTGAGTTCCCTAATGAAGACTCTGCAGTCCTCCGTGCGAAACTGTTCCCACAGCTCTCAAAACGTCTTGGGCAAGCGCTCCGCCGCGGCCTGGTCCATCATCCAGACTTTGTCGCCGTCGACCGGCTGCACCATCTGGACGGGATAAATGATCTCGCGACGATTCACGAAGAGAACTTCGCGGACCATATCGGCCTTGTCCGCGCCGGCGATGAGAAGGAGGACTTTCCGGGCGGCATTGAGGACCGGGAAGGTGAAGGTGATGCGCGCGGAGTTGAATTTCTCCACCCAGTTCGCGATCACCCACCGCTCTTTTTCCTCCAGCCCCTTGCTGCCGGGAAATAGCGAAGCCGTGTGGCCGTCAGGCCCCATGCCGAGCAGAATTGCATCGAAGCGCGGCAGGGTATCCACCCGCATGCCCGGCGTGAAGAAGGAGTGCACTTCCACGTCATAATCGAGCGCGGCCATGTTCGCATCGGGCAACTCGGCGCGGACGCGGTGGACATTCTCCGCCGGTACCAGGCCGGACGAGAGGAGGGTCGTGCTGACCATGAGAAAATTGCTGTCGATGTGGCTGGGCGGGACGTGGCGTTCGTCACCGAAAAAGAGGTGGGTGTACTGCCAGGGAAATTGCGCAAATGCGGGATCGGAACCGAGCAGCGTGTAGAGCTTGCGCGGGGTCGATCCGCCCGCCAGCGCCAGGGTGAAGATTCCCTTCTCGGCCACGCTTTCCTGCGCCAGGCGGAGGAGTTCCACGGCGGCTGCCATGGCCAGCGCATCGGCATCGGGATAAATTTGACGGGATTCCTGACTCATGGCATTAGCGTACCGAACGGAGAAGGTCGTGCAAGGTTGATGCCAATCTCCAATCGATCAAAAAAAGTGGCCCGACTAGGATTCGAACCTAGGACCAAGTGATTAAGAGTCACCTGCTCTACCGCTGAGCTACCGAGCCGAAATTCCGGATGCGACGGAAGGGTTATTATGCAAGCTTCGCCAAAAATGGCAAAGAAATTAGGATGCCGCCGGGTGCTCAGGAGATGAATCGATATCCAATGGACAGCGTGACTTTGACGATGGTTTGCAACGGTGAGTCGCTAAATCGTCACGCCTTATTGAGCACGCTGCATCGTTTATACTCATCTTAAGGAGTCAGGGTTTTAGTCGAAAAAGAAAGTTGGATGAGCCCTGCGCGGAGTTGCCGCCAAACTCAGGAAAACAGATTTCGAGGCTTCCTGCTGGAGATAAAACCTGTCGAAAAAGAGGGCCTGATTTGATCCCTAAAAGGGTCGAGCTTTGGCTAAATTCAACGGTTTTTGCGCGCCTTAGGTTTCGATTTGAGGCACGTAAATTGCTTTGAGCGGTTCCCCGACGGAAGTGTTTGGATTAGAAGCCTTGAAATAAGACAGTAGCGAATCAGTTGTTGGGTGCAACAACGATGCGTTTACCTCTGAAAAAGAGGTCAGCTTAAGACCTGTCGAGCATCTTGGCACAGCCGCTGCAAAGCATAGCAAGTCAAACAGCAGTAAAAAATAACCGGCAAAAAATTCAAATAAACTCCTTAATCATGTTTGGTAATCAGATCGTCATTAAAATATTTTTCATCGCCTTGTTTGCTGCCTTGGCCGCACTGATTCCAGTTCAGGCCCTGACGAGCGCTGAGGAGGCTACGCCGGTAACTAGTCCACCACCAACACTGGCGGCGCCGGTTTGGGGCAAACTGGTCGTGTCCGGAAATACCGTTACTTGTTTTTACGCTACCGGAGCAGCCACACCGTCGACCTGGGTCCAGATCGGTGTGCCGCAGACCATCGACTTTATCAATAATCCCATTCTGGTCGGCATCTATATCACAGCTCATGTTGGAACTGGAACTCCCACGGTAAGTACGGGAACCATCGACAATTTTTCAATTACTCCGGCGCCAACCTACCGACTGGCTGATTACGATATAGGTTCGCCTTCACTCATGGGCTCGGCCAACCTGACCTCAGGGGTCTGGAACATTGCCGGATCAGGCAAGGATATCTGGGGAACTGCGGATCAGTTCAATTATCAGTCGTGGTTGGTTTGGGGCGACTGCACCGTCATTTGCCGGGTGACTTCGCTCTTGTCGAGCGGTAGCTTGTGGCAAAAGATTGGAATTATGGTTCGGGATGGTTTCAATAGCGGGTCGGATTACGCCGCATTTGCTGCTACAAATGGTGAGGGGATTGTTTTTCAGTATCGCCCCTCGTTCAATAACAATTCCGATGTTATCAAGTACGTGGTACCTCCGGCTCCGGGCATCCAATCAAGTGTATCGGTGGGGTATGGCCTGGCTGGCAGCACGACCTATACCTTGCGACCCTGAGAGCCCGTGCTGATCCGTCCTGAGATAGTCGTTACTCATCACGTGCGGCGCGGCTCAGCAGATTTTTGACGGCTTTGCCCGGCGGCATTCCTTCATAGAGCACGGCGTGGAGCTGCGTCACGATCGGTTTGGAGTCGGCCGGGATGGCGCTGTTGAGATGCACAGAACGCGTGGTGGGCAGACCTTCGCAGATGCCGCCGAGCCGCGGCAGAATTTCCTCCACGGAGAGGCCCTGCGCCAGTAAACTTCCAAAGCGGAAATTGCGGCTTTGCTCGCTGGTGGCGGTCAGCATGAGATCACCGATCCCGCTGAGACCGGCGAAGGTCTCCGCCCGCGCACCGGCCAGCACCCCGATGCGCGTCATTTCGGCCAGGCAGCGGGTGAGTAATCCGGCAAGGGAATTTTGTCCAAGCTTGAGACCGTGGCACGCGCCGCCGGCAATGGCGTAGATATTTTTCAGCGCCCCGCCGAGTTCGACGCCGACCAGGTCGACCGAGCTGTAGGTGCGAAAGCTAGGTTGATGAAGAATGGCTTGGAATTCCTTCGCCAAGTGCTCGTCACTGGCCGCGATGGTGCAGATGGCGGGAAGACCGGCGGCGATTTCGGACGCGAAGGTCGGTCCGGAAAGGGCGGCCACGCGCGGCTCATTCCAGACGTCGGTGATGATCTGGCTGACGCGCTCGCCCGTGGCGATTTCGAGCCCCTTGCTCAGGCTCAAGACCGGCACGCCGAGCGGTGGAAAATGCGCCAGCGTTTCGCGCACGCGCTGCACGGGCAGCGCCACGAGGATGTAGTCGGGTTTGACGGCGGGCCACGCCGCGTCCGCGTGCCCGACAAAGCTCACGTGGTGCCCCAAACGTCCGATGACTTCGCCGATGGCGAGACCCCATGCGCCGCGTCCCAAAATAATGATGTTCATGGCGTGTCCTTTTTTTTGGAGCCAAATTCGATGCGTGATTCCGTACCGGCCAGTAGTCGCTGGATATTGGATTTATGCCGCCAGACGGCAAGTCCGCCCGCCAGGCACGCTAACCCAAAGTAGACCCATTGGCCGGGATAAAAAAAGGCCGCCGCAGGGGCCAGCACCACCGCCGCGGCGAGCGAGCCGATCGAAACGGTGCGCGTCGCCAGGGTCACCACGATCCAGAGCGACAACGCCACGGCCAGCACCGGCGGCATCAACGCGCCGAGCACTCCGGCTGAAGTGGCAATGCCCTTGCCGCCTTTGAACCCGAGCCAGGGCGTGTAGTTATGGCCGATGATCGCGGCCAGTCCACACAGAACCAAGAGCATAGCGGTGGACCAACCGTGGCCATCGGGAAAGCAAAGCGTCCGCACCAGGTAAAGCGGCAGAAAGCCTTTTAGGAAATCGCAGGCGAAGGCAACCAGGCCCCAGTTGCGGCCCATCACGCGCCAGACATTGGTCGCGCCAATATTGCCGCTACCGTGCTGGCGAATGTCGAGCCCGCGCGTCCGGCCCATCAGATATCCGGTCGGCACAGACCCCACCAGATAAAAAAAGAGCGGCCAGAGCCATTGCAAACCGTGCGGCGTCATCCCGTGTTGAATAGAACCATGCGGCGCGGCGGCAAGCAGATTCCTTGGGGCAGCTACAACACGCAGCAGTTTTTTTCTGGCGAAGCTTTACTGCCCTCCGCAGGAGTTTATGGTGGGGCCAATGAAAGTCGCGTTGCTCCACTACTCCACCTGGCCGGAGATGGGCGGTGTGGAAAACATGGTGCGGGACCAGGCGAATATGCTGGTGAACGCCGGGCATGAGGTGACGGTTTTGACGGGTAATGGCATTGATATCGGCGAAGGTTACAAGTTCGGCCTGGTGCCCGAGCTCGCGCCCGATTTTGAATTGAACAAATCGGTTCGGGCCGTGCTGGAACGCGGCCAGTCGGACCAGAATTTCAGCCAGTATCGCTCGGCGCTGGTCGATGCCCTGGGCGCAGCACTCGCCGATAAAGACATCACCATCGTCCACAATATGTTCACCGTGCATCACAACCTGGCCTGCACCCGGGCGCTGCACGATCTCGCTCCCCGCCACAAGATGATCGCGTGGACGCACGATCTCACGGCCACCAACACCGATTCGGCGCTGCCCAACCCGACCCAGCCGCCGTGGAACCTGATGCGGACGAGTTGCAAGGACGTGACCTACGTTGCCACGTCCGAATTGCGCGCGAAGGAGATCAAGGCCCATCTCAAGCCCGAGGTCGCGACGCACGTCATCCCCAACACGGTCGATCCCGTGCGGCTGTTCGGCCTGACCCCGGAAATCCGGGCGAACATTTTGCCGCTGGAGATTCCGTGGCGCGATTTTGTTTTCCTGCTTCCGGCCCGCGTCATGGTGCGCAAGAACATCGATTTTGCCATCGAGGTGGTGAAGAAGCTCTGTGAGCAGGGCCGCAACCCGCTGCTTTTCATCACAGGCGCAAAGGTCGCCGACAGCCCGGCTTCGGAACATTACGGTGCTTTTTTGCGCCAATCCATGCCGGAGGAATTGCGTGGTCATGTGATCTTTCTCAGCGATTATTTTCTCGTTCAAGATGACACCCTGCGCGATCTCTATCTTCTTTCGGATTGCCTTCTTTTCCCTTCCCGGCAGGAAGGCTTCGGCCTGCCCGTCCTGGAAGCGGCGTTGCACCGGATGCCGGTCTTGTGCGGTGACATTCCCGCTTATCGCGCCCTGGAGGGCTCGGGTTCCTTTTTGTTCAACGATATCGCGAAACTTCCCGATGTGATCAAATGGCTCGAAGGGCAATCCTCCTTTCGGCAACAACGCCGCTGCCGGCGCTTGTTTGATCCCACGATCATCTACAGCAAATACTACGACTCATTGTTTAAAACCCTCATGCCCGATAAGAAGACACCATGATCCAGGAAATTCCCTACGCTGGTTGGAAGCGCAATTTGCGCATCCAAGGACCCACCACGGAACTCGTCATCACGCTCGACGTCGGGCCGCGGATCATTCGTTACGGCTTTCTTCGTGGCAGAAATGTCTTTGTCGAATTGGCGGAACAATTGGGCGGCTCGGATGAGAAGGAATGGAAGATTCGCGGCGGGCACCGCTTCTGGACTGCGCCGGAAGCGGATCACTCCTACGACTTGGACAACGTGCCGGTGACCTGGAAAAAGATCGGCGAGACGGCGGTGGAAATCGTCCAGCCCGCAAGCAAGGCGCATGGATTTCAAAAGACGATGCGCGTGGAAATGCTCGCCCACGAGATCGTGCGCGTCACGCATCTCCTCACCAACGTGACCGGCAAGGCGATCGACCTTTCGCCGTGGGTTCTCTCGGTCATGGCGTCGGGGGGCGTGGCGCTGATTCCGCAGCCGAAGCTTGATACGCACCCTTCCGAATTTCCCGAGGGCCGCGCCGTGAAGCCCGAGGAATTTCTGCCCAATCGCGAGATGGTTCTCTGGGCTTTCACGGACCTGACCGATGGCCGCTACGCCTTCAGCGAGAATTTCCTGCGCGTGACCTATCTGCCCGAAAAGCCCGCCACGAAGCTTGGCTTGAAACTGCCCACCGGCTGGGTCGCCTACCAGAACGGGGACGTCGTCTTCGCAAAGCACTTCGCCTTCGATCCCGCGCAGCCCTATCCCGACCGCGGCTGCAACTTCGAGATCTTCACCAATATCCAGATTCTCGAGCTCGAGTCGCTCGCTCCCGCGCTTCCGCTTGCCCCCGGCGCGACCAGCGAGCACGTCGAGCATTGGACGCTGCACAAAACCGCCGCCGATCTCCGCGGCGAAAAAGCCGCCGTGAAGTTTTTCAGCGAGTTGCCGAAGATTGGGTAAGTTCAGCATTCCTTCATCCTGAGCCTGTCGAAGGATCAGTTCAGGCCAACATCGTAGATTTTAGGCTTGCTTTTTATTTGTAGGAGCCTAGCATGCGCGCCCGTCGAGATCAGGGTCTGTGTTTGCTGTAGGTGAAAGAAAACAATGACACCCAAAGAACGCTATCTGAAAGCTCTTGAAGACCCTTCTTCGGGTATGACTCGAGATACCCCTGCACGCCTGATAGAAGGAACCGTTCAAAAGCGATTTTCCGACGCCACAGCAGCGGGAGTGGAGGGTGCGAGGAAAATGACAAATCGAGAGGTCTTCGAACAAGTAGAAGCAACTTGCGGCTGGATTAACACTGAGGAAGTGAGAAAGCGATGGGGCTTAGTGAAATGAGAAAATCTCACCCTTTTCTAATCTTAAACACACTGCCTTATGCCCAAAAATGAACTTTATTATGTTTACGTTTATATTGACCCAAGAAACTTCGAAGAATTTTATTATGGAAAAGGTTTGGGGAGTCGCAAAAATTGCCATTTAAAAGATGACGCCGACACCGAAAAGACAAAGCGTATCCACGCAATCAAAGAGTCCGGTCTTTCTCCGATTATTCGAGTCATCGCTGCAAATTTGACCGAGAATGAAGCTTTCTTAATTGAAAAAACGCTCATCTGGAAACTAGGGAAGCACCTTACCAACAAATCTTCTGGACTCTTTTCTGAAAAATTCCGACCTCACAATACACTGCATCGTCCTCTACCGGGCTTCGATTTTCAAAATGCAATTTACTATTTGAATGTCGGCCAGGGGCCACACCGCTGCTGGTCAGATTGCCGCACTTATGGCTTTATGTCGGCAGGGCAAGGGAAACGGTGGAGAGATCAAATCTTGGGCCTTAATGTAGGCGATCTTGTTGCCGCTTTCGTAACCGGAGCTGGGTATGTGGGTGTAGGGAGGGTTACCGCTAGCGCGTTACCAGTTAATCAGTTTAAACTAAAAGGATTGCCTCTCAATCCTCACAGTCTTGCGTGCCCAAATATTTTTGAAAACAGCAATGATCTGGAGAAATCTGAATATGTAGTTCGAGTTGATTGGATAGAAACAGTTCCAGAGGAAAAGGCCTATTTTCTGCGCCGAGCGGGGATATTTGCTCCTCAGCGTGTTCGGGCAAGTCTTGCAAATCAGCAAGTCACACGGTCATTTATTGAAGAGTCCTTTGGCATCAATCTCGAAAATGAGTTGAAATGACAGAGCATTATGCGCATCAAATTGAACAATTTTAGCAATTGGCAGGATGATAGAGTCAGACAGCTTGTTGCATCGATTGCCAAGGATCTGCGACTCAAGGGCGATATCAGGTTCATTTTTCAGACGACATGGACGGAGATCGATGATGATGGAAACGTCAAGCCGGATAGCGAGGCTGAAGTGGGTTTTGATGGAGATGCCTACGACAATGGCGTCGTGCGGGTTTGCATTGATAAATCCATGCAATTCCCATTCACATACGATATAAACGAGGAGTTGGATGACTTTTACCTGCGCCATATCGTGCAATTAAAAAATGCTCACGAGATGCTTCTATATATGGCCGCTCATGAGTTACGCCACTTGTACCAATGGGAAAATCCGCTCAAAGCCAGGCAGATTCGTCGGCTGTTAAGATGTGATGATGAAACCGATGCTGACATTTACGCGATCATGACTTTGAGTCGATACCGCAATTCTAATGCTTGATAATGAGCGTGAAAAAGGGACACAGCGTTAGCAAAAGGGACGGGCATCTTTAAACTGGAAGGCACGCTTGCCCCTTTTGTCTGCTTCCGGGATTCAAGGGAGCAAGCCGACCCGGGCAGGGTGTTGCAGTGGGCTGCGATCCCATCAGGATCGGGATTGGTTTTACGTTTCCGGTGGTGTCCCCCTTCGACTTCGCTCAGGGCGCGGCTTGCTGCCGCGGCACGGGCTCGACCACCTGGGTGCGACCCCGTCCGGGGTCGGGTTCATAACCTTCAATACCGGTGGTATCGCCTGCTGGCTCAACCACCGGCTAGGATTGTGGCATTCCTTCGGAATGACCAGGACGCGGATCAAGCGAGTTGCGCAGAGATATCGAGTTGTCCGGGCCAGCCGAAGAGGCACCGGCGGTCATAGACCGCCGCTACAGGGAGGCACCGCCGGTCCTGCGGACGGCAGAGGGTGCGGCGGCTACCGGCTGCAACGTCCTGCGGTCGGCAATAGCTCAGGATGACTGACATAAAAAAATAGTTAGAGGTCCTTCGACAGCGCCGAGACAAGCTCGGCTTGCTCAGGATGACGGATTTTTATTGAGTCGCTTTCGCGATCCGGCGCAAGGGCCTGCGCCGGCTACCTTTCGGAACTGATCCTTCGACAAGCTCGGGATGACGGAGCTAGAAAAGGGCCATATTTCCCCTTGACCCGTTGGGTGCGGCGCGCTTTAATGCTCGGCTCAACTTTACCCAAGATTAATTATGTCCAAGACCGTCTCTCTTCAAGTTTCTCAGCGTGCCGGCGTAGGCCGCACCGCCCTCAAGGCCGTGCGCAAGGCGGGGCGCGTTCCCGGCGTGCTTTATGGCAAGGCCAAGGACAAGAGCGTCCGTTCCCGCGCGATTGAAATCGATGCGAAGAAACTGGCCTCCGTTCTCCACTCCTCGACCAGCGAAAACGTCCTTGTCGATGTCGAGGTGACCGATCCGGCCGGCAAGAAGGTTGACCAGCACCTGGCGCTTCTGCTCGATGTCCAGCATCACCCGATCAAGGACTACATCATCCACATCGATCTCCACGAGATCGCCCAGGACGAAATTCTGCACGCCGAAGTGCCGGTCACCAGCGTTGGCGAACCGGTCGGCGTGAAGTCGGGCGGCGGTCTGCTCGAAACCATGCTTCGCACCATTCGCGTGGCGTGCTTGCCCCGCAATTTGCCGGAATTGATCACGGTCGACGTCAGCCACCTCGCCATCGGACACTCCGTCCACGTGCGCGAACTGAAACTGCCGGAAGGCGTGACCGCCTCCAATCCCCCCGAGCTGCCCGTGTTCAGCGTCTTCGCTCCGAAGGAAGAAGTCGTGGCGACGCCTGCGACCGAAGTGGTGCAGCCCGAAGTCATCAAGGAAAAGAAGGTGGAGGGTGAAGCCGCTCCTGCCGCCGGTGGCAAGGATGCGAAGGGTGGTGCTAAACCCGACGCGAAGGCCGCTGCGAAGCCCGAAGGCAAGAAGTAGGTCCTCGTTCAGCGCGGAAAACTGGTGTGACTCGTTTCTCACAGTGCCTGCTCCGACTTTCAAGCTTATCGCCGGTCTGGGCAATCCCGGGCCGCAGTATCTTTTGACGCGGCATAACGTGGGATTTCTGGTGCTGGACGCGTGGGTGGATGAAGAGGAAGAGACTTTTCGCGACGAGCGCGCCCGGTTTTCCCAGTTTGTCTCTTTGGAGTCGGGAGAGCGGTTGATCAAACCCATGACCTACATGAACGAGAGCGGCAAGGCGGTGGCGGCATGGCTGGAGTGGCTGAAGCTGACCGTGTCGGATTTGTTGGTGGTGGTGGACGATGTGGCGCTGCCTTTGGGCCAAATCCGGCTTAGGCCGGAGGGGTCCGCGGGCGGTCATAACGGATTGAAATCGATCGAGAACCAGCTCGGCACGGATCGCTACGCGCGATTGCGGTGCGGGGTCTTAACT
>Ga0209611_10001368_pt1 | contig 41166 bp, 25 predicted proteins | sample S1TSphgellanicum_3_FD_187693 | JGI IMG/M metagenome (GOLD analysis project Ga0209611, IMG submission 187693) | Host-associated microbial communities from peat moss isolated from Minnesota, USA - S1T2_Fc - Sphagnum magellanicum MG (SPAdes) (version 2) | ecosystem: Host-associated > Plants > Peat... | reverse complement strand
TGAAGAAGATTCATACTGTGTAGTTTGTCGGCCTTGATGACTACCATTCCCTTGTATAATGACACTGTGATTGCTCCACCAATGCAGATAATGGTGCCTAGCACCTTAGCTATGCCATCTCTTCTGAAAAACCGCACTTCCTCCAACCTGCATGCAGCAAGAAATTGTCATTCCAATTACATCCATGGACCCAGAAATCCTATGTTCTCCAATGAGTATATATACGAGATGTCTCAATTAATAGATATTGCAATTTCAGAGTATGACATATTATTTCATGTGTTGAATCTTGAAACCCTCTTTCAATTATCCATCTCCAGAAATCATATGTCCTCCAAAGAATATCTATATACAACATGTATGAACAGTGTAATATATTACAATTTTAGTGTACATGTATAATTACCACATGTCACTGTTCATGGCAATTTGTCAAAAGGACATAAAATTCTGGTTAATAGAATCCATGTTTTCATGACATTGTCATGCGTCTCTTTAAACATGTCTAATGAACACCCTTTTTATCAACGTTTTCTGCACATTAATGTGATCATGGTCTTGAAATATGTCAGGCTTAAATTTCTAATGAAAGGGAACTTACAAAACTCGGCTGTCTAATAAAAAAAGGACTAGAGAACCCAACTTTGGCATTTTATATTATTTGTTGCTACAATTAAAAAGTCTTTGTTATATACTTTAAATTAAAATAATGTCAAACAGAAAATCTAATACTGAAATAGACATTATATATTTAATGCCCAAGTCTGAGTCGTCAGATGAACAACTTTTAAAGTTCTTATCCATGTTTTCTTGACATTTGTCATCTTTTTGAAACAATAGAGAAGTTTGCAAAAGTAACCCTGCCTTTGGGCTCTCATTTCATTCCTGAACTCCTCTTTTAATTTTAAATATTGTTATCTGCAAAGTAATTTTTTTGAGTTAAATTTGGATATAAAATGCTAGAAACGCAGGGTCAATACTTCTAATGCACAAGATTTGAGAGTACTTATAGCGATAGTACATGCAACACCATACGATGAAACTCAGATTACCACTGAAATGCTCTCCTGGTTTTTAATGGCAATGTATTTGTTTACTTTTTTTCTAATCTAACCCTACTTTATGACCAAAATCAGGGTATACTCATCATCATCATCATCATCAGGGATGGTCTTTCCATTACTTTAGGGTTTAGAGGCATCTCTAATGTATCAAATGAACAAAAACAATTTTTAAAGAGAAAGAATCAACCGTGAATGTATGGTCCAGCCGCTTACCCAAATGAAACGGCGAGTAGAAATGTGAAGATGGGAATCAGGTTCTGTGCAACGGCAGTGAACAAGGGGGATGTCAACCACAATCCTGCCAGAAACAGTTGTTGCGAACCTACGATCCTGCACCACCACCACCACCCACACAGTGTCATTTCTCATTCCCTTCCCGCACTCCAGATCTCGTCACCAGCTCCACAAAAATCGTCCTTCATGTGTAGTGGAAACTACAAAGCATCACAGGTTGCAGAATCTTAACGTACAAAACAGATCTTTCAACAACGTTAGAATTAACGCCTTATCAGCTGCAGTGCTTTTGAATTGTTTTGGAGACTCAATGAGTTCTCGGAGATGTCACCCTGTGAGTGCTAGCAGATTGAATTTACATAGCAATGAGAATGTCAGTTGAGACCTCTTCCCTCTGCAGCACAAGTACACCAAATCCCAAGTCTGATCAGCAAGGAAAGCTGTTTTCGACTTCGTTAGTATTTATTAGTACCAGCTACTGGATCCATCGGGGTTGATCAGAACACACGACTTGTATTCTGCAAACTCATTCAACTCACGAAATTTCCTATTGGAAGTTCTACTGCGAAAGGTAAATTAGCAAGAGTCGCTCCTCGGATGTTATGACGGCCAGAAAGAGTGAGAGAAAAAGAGCATGCGATGGAAGAAGAATATATGCTGCCTACAGACCTTTCCACATAGTAAGCCAAGGGGCCAATCAAGACGAAACCAAGGAGGTTACGATAGATGGAGAACATATACTGGCTGACACCGTCCACCAACGCCACCCTTGCCAATATTTGAAGGCCTGCAAACCCCAAATGAATGAATGCAAGACTGAAATGCACCGTTCGCATGCTGTAGTACTCCTTCTTCGGATGCAGCAGCGCCGACGTACTGATGTCGATCGTGGCTGGTGCAGCACCGTCATGCATGGAGTTCGACACTTCCTCCGTGACACGATTAACAGCATCCGTATTATAAGACGCGGCCATGATTCAGCTTATAAATTCCTTCTCTCTTAGAAACATCTCTCACAACTGCGACGCAGCTGCAAATCCCAGCTTGTTCATGTACATGATACAGCACTAGCACAACAAAGATTTCCCCAAAACAATTATCAGTAAAGTCATGGCCTGTTGGGCCTGAGTTGCACCCCTCGTTTGATGCTTCATCCCTTCCTTCCTGGCTGTTATCCTCAAAGTCGTGAAATTTTATTGGCAGGCAGGAAATTGTGTTTAGATTCATTATAGACTATAGTAGCTTGAGGGATTTTGGCCCCTGGGTAATAAATTGGTCTATTTTTATATGCAGATTTTTGAAAAATGACATTTTGGCTTGTATTGAAACTTGATATTAGTTATAGAGATATAATATCTTGAAGGATTTTGGTTTCTTTTAGAGGATTTTTTGATGATTATATTTTTTCATGGTGAAATATTTGAGTTTCCATAATTCTTGTTTTGCCTTAAGATACTTGTTAACGGAAATGGCAAGGCCACAGTGTGAGCCAGAGTGGGCCAGAGTAAACCAGCACCCACCAGTGCACCAACGTGGATGGATGGTGCACTGATAGGATTCTCTTTTCTATCCCTGTGCCATATCAGGTTGACCTATTTTGTCTGCCCTTTCTCAGCCCTGATCTCAGTTTTTTTTTTGCAACTTTATATTGCATGGAGCTTGTTCTTGTTCATTCAAACCCATGGACGATTAAAATATTTAACACCCCTTATATAAAAGGTATTGCAAATTCTATTTTTAAAATGTTTTCCAAGGGGGTATTGCAAACCAAGTGGATAATCAAAGTGATACAAAGCTCTAGTTCAATTTAGACGTATTTAATGCATATTGTACTTAAGTTCATAAAGCAAAATACTCAATGAATGTGAATACCCCATTCTAGGTATCCTTGAAATAATTTGGGCTCCATATCATATCTTTTGACAATTTGAAGGGTATTGCATAACCCTAAAAAAATCTAAAAGGAATGCAATACCCTCATTGGGCTAAATTGTAATACTCTCATTGGGTTACACTGCAATACCCTCATCAAGCCACACTACATTACCCTTCAAGGTATCCCAAAAATACATTGGGCTCCATAACATATCTTTTCAAACTTGAAGGGGTAAAGCATATCCCTACCAACATGGGCTAAATTATTTTGGTTAAACTATTAAAAGGGTATTGTTCATGCATAAGAATATTCAATGCACATGCATTACCGCTTTCAGGATATCCCAAAAATCATTTGGGCTCTATAACATATTTTTTGAAACTTGCAAGGGTATTGGATAACCATACCAAAACCTAGAAGGAAAGTTGTACTTGCATCATATTGTGATAATATCTTAAACCATGAAACAAAAAGATTTTTTTGAAATATTTATTCCATGCTTTACATAACAAGCCCTACATATTGATTTAAGTAAATGAAAGTATTGTAAAGTTCTTCACATTGATGGTAAGAGGACACTTGAACAAAGTTATGGAATTTAAATGCCATACTTACAACATCATGACATATTTGCATTCACCATGACACATAAGAATATTTTTTAAATATTTGATTCCCCACCAATATGTCATGAAATTCATGTCTTCAAAATTATTTATTCACCTTACAATATGATTTAACATATATAAAAATGAACATAATGCAAAATTGGTCACATTGATGGTACAAGGGTTTAAGGTTTAATGTAAAATTTACTAATTAATGTTAGAATTTATAATTTTTCAAATTTAAAAAAAAAATCATGGTTAACATTTTTTCAATGATGTACATATTTATGTTTTTCCCTTTTAAAGTTGTAAACTCATTTCAAAAAATAAAAACCTAAAGTCTGTAATTTAATAATATATTAATAAGATTTTAATGCATGTTTTTAAAAATTAATTAAAACACATGATTTCTACTTTTTTTAATGGTTCACATAATAATAAAAATGCACTTTCCCATATATTAATCCTATGTAAGATTGAAAATTTATTTAAATTTTTTTAAACATATAATAAATCATTTTTAGTCTAAAATAAATATATAGTAGGTTAGTAATATTTTATATTTTATAAAGATATAACACAAGTCCTTATGATTATTTTATGTTCAAAATTTTAAATAAACATTAAATATAGTTGAAAGACATTTTTAGATTCATAAATGGTAAAAATCATTTAATGGACCAATGCAAAATTGTTGGTATATGTAAATGAAGGTATTACAATATTTGCCACATTGATGGTAAAAGGTTTATTTCAGCAAAATTTTGAAGTGTAACTACAATACCCTCATTTTAGTGATAGTTTCATTACCTTTTACCATCAATGTGACCAAGTTGACAATATCCTCATTTGTATCATGGTTTACGATATAGTCACAATATGGCGCAAGTATTATATTCCTTTTAGGTTTTGGTAAGGCTATGTAATACCCTTCCAAATTTCGAAGTGAATGCAAATATCCCAAGATGATGCAAGTATTACATTTAAACTACATAATTTTGTTCAAGTGGACACTCTACCATCAATGTGAAGAACTTTGCAATACCCTCGTTTATTTGAATCAATATGTTTGGTATGACATAGTGAGCATAAAATAAATATTTTTTAAAAAATCCTTTTGTTTCATGGTTTACGATATTATTACAAAATGATGTGGGTATTTTCTTCCTTCTAGGTTTTGATAAGGTTATGCAATACCTTTCCAAATTCCAAAAGATATGTTATGGAACCCAAAGGTTTTATGGGATACCCGAAGAGGGGTAGTGCATGTGAATTGAATACTTCTAGGCATGGGCTATTTCGACAACTCAAACCAAAATAATTAAGCCCATGGTGTTTACAAATTACCCCAAATAAGGTATTGCTTTCCTTGTAGGTTTATGCAATACCCCTACATGTTTCAAAAGATATGTGGTGAAACTCAAAAGATTTTTTATATACCCTAAAAAAGGTATTGCACACATTGAATAATTTTGGACACAAATAATACCTTTCTGATAGCTTGGACTAAAATAATTTAATCCATATTGTTTACAAAATATCCTCATGTGAATAATATGTTCTTTTTAGGTTTTTTTAAAGTTATGCAACACCCCTCTAGGATTTTAAAAATATGTGGTGGAGCCCAAAATATTTTTAATATACCCTAATAGGGGTATTGCATGTGCATTGAATAATTCTGGGCATAAGAAATACCCTTCCAATAGCCTAGACCAAAATGATTCAATCCCATGATGTTTATAGAATACCTTCACGAAGGTATTGCATTCCTTTTAGGTTTTGTTAAGGCTATGTAATATCCTTCTAAGACTCTTTAAATATGTTATTGAACCCAAAGGATTTTTAATATACCTTAATAAGGGTATTGCATTTGCATTGAATAATTATGGGCACAAGCAATACCCCTCTAATAGTTTAGACCAAAATAATTCAATCCATGGTGTTTATAGAATACCTTCATGAGGATATTGCTTTCTTTTTTTAGGTTTGAACTTTTAATTTTTGGGGGTAGAAAAGATTTTTTGGTTCAAATCATTGTTTTGATATATTTATCAAGCATACATATAAAAATATGTGAGAATGTATCTTTAACTATTAACACAAGATGATGCAAAATGAAAATAAACGCCTTAAATAAAAAAACATGGGTGACATGTTACAAAAATGTGCAAAAAATGTCCAAGTCCAAAACAACCCTAACTTAAAATGGGGAACATGTGGTTGCTTCAAAAATAAATTACTACCTTAAATCCTGAAAGCCAAAACAACACCCTAATCAAAAGTGAAATAAACTAATTTGTGTCACTACTAGAGGGGATGCGATCCCATTGGCCTTCTTGTACTGCACTAGTGCAACCTCTACATCATGGGCATGTTGTCATGTAAAAACCCCACAATTGGCTAATGCTACATCCATAGCATTAGCCATAAACACCTCTTAGTGGTGCCTCAAACCCTAAAACAAATAACATAATACAATAAATATTACATATGAATTCTAAAACTTGGAATTCAAATAAAATTCAATATGGCATTATTAGAAACTTACCAACCATGAATCATTTTTCAATCATGGTATTGTGTAAAGAGGTTAATCTCTTTACACCTCACTGTCTTATTTGATGCAGACTTCCAGTCACACTGCATTTAAATGCCTTTGAATGCCTTTGCATACCCATTTCGTGTCGCTCGAATCACAAGTGCAAGGTCTTCAGTGTGCTCTAACTTGGCCTACATGTTGAGAGGGATGGCCCCCACACCCTAGTCATGCCAAGAAGCTAAAAGATTTGGCTAAAGGCTAACTTAACAACTGCCGGCTTAGGAACCTCAGGTGTGTACTACAAATCACCTTAGAGCTTATCCCACTCTAAGGTAGCATGCCTCCTAGCCTTGGCAATTGCCTTCTGCTAATTGCAATATAACCATGCCAAAGGATTGTTCAAGACTTGGGCATTCATTGTTGTGAGATCTTGAACCCTTGAGCCCTACTCTTGAGTAGATTGGCAAGGCTTGCTTGGCTCCATGGCAACATTGTGACATGCTCACAAATGTCGCACCAAGTTGTACTTGACTGTATAGGATGCATCATCCCCATCAACCCTACAAGAAAATTTGGGTCCATCCCTTGCCCAATGGACACCTTTTATGGCAAACATGGGAGGGGCAACCACATCTATAATTTTTTTTTAAAAAAACCTAATGTGAAACTTAATGTTTTTTAGGAATGTTATCCTTTAAAAATGAAGGTATAGATAGATAAAAGATTAAAATACAAGATGAAGGTAATGCACATTAAAAAAAAAGAACAAAACACCAAATGAGGGTATTGCATAGATAGATAAAAGATTAAAATACAAGATGAAGGTAATGCACATTAAAAAAAAAGAACAAAACACCAAATGAGGGTATTGCATAGATAGATAAAAGATTAAAATACAAGATGAAGGTAATGCACATAAAGAAAAAAAAACAAAACACCAAATGAGGCTATTGCATAGAAAGACAAAAGAACAAAAACACAAGATGAGGGTATTACTAAATTCCAATATTGAAATTTACATAAAATGAAGCAAACCCTAACAATAACAGTCACTTACAAAATCGAAGGGTATTGCCTACAAACTTAGACCAAAAAAAATGCCCCACCCACCTTTTCACATGGAGAAGGAAGGTGGGGCAAGCAAAGGTTTAAAAACCATAATTGAAGAAGGTGTTGCAATCACAAATTTGACAAAAAAAATCACACCCACCTTCTCCACTTGAGAAGATGGGTGGCGTAATAATTATAATAAATGAAGTTCAATGGCTATGTCACCTCCATCAATATGTGCATGAGGTTCACCATCATCATTTGCATTCTTTTGCTCCAACAATGGAACATCAACTACATTTTCTTGCTCCTCTACCATTAAAACAATTATCTCCAAATCCATCTCAATTTTATTAGAATTTCTCTTACATGTTTCTCCAACATCTTCACCTACTTCCACTTGCTCTTCCTCACAATCTCACTTGGAACCAATGGAACCACATCTTCAACGCCTGATTGTTGTCCCATCACATTAGCCTCCAAATGTTTTTCATTCATGACACCTCCCATGCCATCTACAGCTTCTACTAAAACTTGTTGATATGCTCCAGCACTCCTTGCTTTCTTTCGAATTTGTAACTAACAAAAACATAAACAACATAATATTATTTTAATTCCTAGTTCATTTTCCATTCTCTCATCTATAGCAAAAGATAAGAAGACTACCATTAGCTGCAATAAAAGACAAGAAGAATATAACCACTAGTTGTGCAGCAAATGCTAAGCAGAACACTAGTAGGAGCATAGTCATTCTTTGCAAATAGCAAGTGAAAAAAGATTGACAACAATGAACATTATTGGGCTCATTGTCGTCACTTATGGTTATCGTCCTTGGAAGCAACATTTCATAAATAAAATAGATGATGATGAGTGCTACTGCATTCATTGTTGTCACTTATGGTCATCATCCTTAAACGACACTTCAAAAAAAAAAAACTAACAAAAATGATGAGCACATGCACTTATAGTCATCATCTCCATGGTGGAACTAGCTCCTAAAAATTTTAAAAAGACAACGATGATGAACACACACTCATCCTCATCATCTCCTTGGTGGAGGCAACAGTTGACATGAAAAAAAAACGATGATGATGAGCTACGTTCATCATCATTGTCTCCTTGGTGCAACACACCATAGCTTTAAAAAACTAACAATAACCATGAGCCATGCTCATGGTCATTGTGTCCCTAGAGGCAACAAATGAGCACTTGAAGAAAAGACAACAATGATGAGGGCAACTCATTGTCATCGTCCTCCTAGAGCAACAACAAAGTTCAAAGAAATGATGACGACCACGAGCTATGCTTGTGGTTGTTTCCCTAGAGGCAACAAATGATCATTAAAAGAAAATACGACAACAATGAGTGCAACTCATCGTCGTCATCTTCCTAAAGCAACAACAAAGTTCAAAGAAACGACGACAACCACGAGGAGCAACACAATTCCAAAAAAAAGAGTTTGAAAATATTTTTTGCTGACTTTCAAGGTCCTCATCTCTACACATATTCAAGGTCGTCACCTCTGCATGCTCTGCAAGCTCCTCACCTCTCCACCCCTTTCCACGCTCCTGAAAGTTCTTTTTGCAAGCTCCTGAAGCTGTGGAAACTCAAAGCCTCATGAGCAAAACCTCAATGCAAGCTCAAATGGTCCCTGTTTCTCAAGCACTAGGTATGGAGGCGAGTGGAAAAGGAGGAATGGGGCAGAATGAAGCAGGGGAAGGAAGGTAGATGGGTTGGAGGGAGGCAGGGCAATAGGTAGGTTGGAGGGGTAGGTAGGAGTTGCCAAAAAACAATATGGGGTCAGCAGTGGCCCAAAAAAAACAATCAAAAGGGAGGCTCAAGAGATAAAACAACGAGCTGGGAAAAATAAAGGCCTAGAAGAACCTAAGAAGTACTGACCATGTAAACTGCCCCCTTGGGGACAGTTCTATCCCATCCATGAAATCCCAGAACGGGATTTTATGGATGTTGCACTGGTGGGTGCTGGGTCACTCAAGCCCACAGTGTGACACACCCCTTGTTAAATAAGGGTATGAAATTTTGAGACTCAGGATTAATGCACGAGGCTCCAGAACATTTATGGTTACAGTACACCTAGCAGAAACACGAACTCGTTCAAGGCGTTCAGGAAAATGAAGGACAGGGCGAACTCAGTTTAGCACCAAATTTGAGGTTAAACTGAGTTTCAGTCCCGGTTGAAACCCAGTGTACTTTTTTCCCCTCTTTTTGAAATCTCATCCCCTATGTGACCAAACAGAGGGTTCAGGTGTCGTCTTGGCCTGACTTTACTGATATCTTTAATATGTGTAAATGTTTTTAAACCCCCCAGTCTCAGAGGGGATTTATCACAGTTTCTTGTAAAGGAAGGATTTGGTCCACACATCAAAAAGTGTGACCACAAGGTGTTTTGGATGGTTTCTTGCCAAGTTTTTGATGAAGGGTGATTTTAATAATTTATCCCGGGGTATTTTCATTGTGTTTTTAGTGGTATTTTCAGGGTGTTTTTTAATGTCATTTTCGCAATTTTTTTGCAAGGTGCTTTCAATGTTATTTTCATCAGTTTCTCAAGGTGTTTCTAATACTTTTTTAATTTTCAAAATCCTTTCTAATCACATCTTATTTCATATGTTATTTCCAGAGACTATTTTTCATTTCTCATTCAAATGTTATTTTGATTTATTATTTAAACCTGGTTTTTTCCAAATAAAAATTTCCCAGAACTCACGAAAAGAGAGCCTAGAGACAATGGTCATAAATTATGTTTTATTTATCTATCTTGACTTTCGTCCCAAAAGTGCTTTGAAGTAAACTAACCTGAAACCTAAATCCTAAACCCAACAATACAAACACCTTTCAAGGGCCTTTGCACTTGTGCTGTAGCCTTCTCTCAAGGGCCTTGGCACTTGTGCAGCCTTCACTCAATGTCTTCAATGCTTGTAAGAATATTCACTCCAGAAGGGTCAGGAAGGTCAAGACATCAAAACAAATCACTGGCAAAAATAAAACCCACGAAATCTAATTTCATTTTCTATTCACTTACCAAACAATAAGCAAATCATGACTGATTTTGAACCTTTTGACTCCCCTAGTTGAGTCAATATGACAGAAATGATAGTGAAGCAAAAGAAACATGAATGAGAGAACCAGGAGAAAGAGAAGGATACACCAACCTGAACAAGAAACTCATTGTTGCTGTTTTGGGAATCCGCCACTTTGAGGCAATGTGCTGCAAGGTTTTTATACTGATGCTGCACTTGCTCTAGGTTGACAGAAAGCCTCTACATTTGTCTGATCGTTGATATTCCATGAGGTCTTTTATTTAACCTGGACACATGTCCTATGGGAGGCGCTGAACACCCCCTAACGAGCTCTGTCCGGCCCTGGTTTCAGGCCTAACAATGCAGCCATGCAGAGAACTGTTTTGTTCTGTTGCAAGGTTTTTGACATTGTGTCTGCAATAAATTTTTAAAATAAAACTCCTTCCTTAGTGCCTTGGTATGCCAATTGTTAATGCTATATTCCCTGCATGAAATGAAGAACATTATGCTATTCTTCATTGCCAATGCCAATGTTCTGGGCACATGTTTTACGTTGCAAATGTGGGTTCGAACATTCTGTTGTTTTTCATTGCCGATGTTCTGGGCACATGTATGTCCATTTGAAATTTCAAAATTTCAAGAGTGTTTTACCGCATATAAAGGGGTATAATGTACATGATGTATTGAACAAAGTTGTAGTTTATGTTACATTAAATTCAATTTCTTAAAATTAATCTTTTTTGGTATGATTTCAAATTATCATCATTTTTCAAGATGAAACATAGAATCTACAATGAATTTGTACATTTTTACAAATTCAAATTTATTAAAAAATGATTAAGAAAAAAAATAATTTATTGGGACAATTCTAATCATTTTTCATAACAAATTGCAAAGAAATCATTCAAAAATTCATTCAATTGAAAAAAATTATTTTGGTGAAAAAGGATATGTAGGACTAAAGTAAAGTAACGCTTGTAACTCCTTTGAGTGCGTTTAAACCCCTATAGCTCCATCTCTCTTCTTTGCTTAGGAACACACTAGGTGTTCAAACAATTCACAAAGAACAAAGAAACCTAATTAGACCATCACTCTTAAAGCTTGAATTTCAACATGCAAAAGACCTTGCATTAAAAAAGGTCTAGGACAAAAGAGATTTGTAGTCACCTACCTCCCCCTTGGTAAATTTTTCACCATAATTTTTGTAAGTAGATCTTGAACATTTAGTGTTTTCAATGGCAAATTCCCCATCACCACCATCTTCATCTCCACTTCTGTTCCCATCCCCACTCTTGGGCTTGGGCTTAAGCTTGGCATTTCCACCTTCTCCCTTTGCTATTAATGACATGTCCCCACCTTTCTTTCATTTGTATTAATTGCCACTAGTCCACCACCTTAGTAGAGCAAAATACCAAGTTGTTATAGATAGACTTAAACTCCCCAGATGCAAAAAAAACAAACACATTGCCAATGGCTACATGAAAAAACATGACTTTTCATAAGCTAAATATTATATTACACATTTGGAAGTAGTTTTGACCTTCAATGTAGGTTGAAAGTTCCAGCAACAAAGAATTTTCCAAAACTTCACAAATTGAATGATTAACAACCAAAACTTCTACCTAGAATAGTGTTTACCAAAGCACAAACCTATAATTGTAACTTGTTGTCATCAATGATAATTTTAACCATAGAAAAATTAGAATAGACTATTGTCTTCAAACTTTGAAACTTTGACAATATTTCTGCATCCATGAACACACATATTCCAATTCTCATGTTCATTAATTTAAACTATTGTCCTTTTAGGTTCTATTAATATAGAGCCAAGAACAAGGACATACACTATAATCAGGCTCATAAAGTCACTAGGGGTATGACCCTTGACTATAGATGTTCCTAGAGCATATGCACTTTCTTGTCTTTGCGTACTCACACCCAACAACATCAAATTTAATGCCCATTATGAATAACAATAATATATGACCAATCATTGTGGGTACAATGGTAGAAGTGTGAAACCAAGTTGCTATTACTTTTTTTTATCCCCATGCATGAAGATCTCCAATGCTTTTAAGTAAATAATCAACCATGAAAAAACCTTTTTTTAATGAATGTGTATTCTATCTTACCTCTAACTTCAGTCCCTAAGAAAAATCTATTAATTCCAAAAGATTGTTGTGAAAAGAGCCATGCAAAGAAATGTCAAAGTGATGATCAAAGAGAGAATGAACTTTGTCAACAAAAAGTTTATCATTTCCATTAGACAAAAACACATGCAACACATTTCCACTTCCAAGCAAATTACTCTGACTAGTACCACCTAACTAAAACATTATCCACAAATACTCAAGGTTTATCTTGCTCACCATTTGATATTGAAATATAAAAACTAATAACACATATTTAATTAGTTCCAGACCTTGAAAAAGTTCGAAAATAAAAATAATCAATTTTGAGACTTTAAAAACAAATAAAATAACATCTTCAACTTGGTGAGCACTAAACAAAGTGTTGAAATGACAAATTTTCATAAGAATTTTTTTTCACCATCAGAACAATTAACATACATGAAAATAGATAAACTTAATGGCCACCAAATTTAAGAATTAGAAGACCTTAAAAACAAGGTTGCATAACTAAAGCATTGCATAACATCATCAAGTAAGCAATTCAGTGGCAAAATAAAAAAACACAATTTGAAATATCTTTTAAATTTATGTCATTGAATTTTGCACATTATCAACAAAAGAATTTACAATACTTATAGTTAATGTATCTCATAAACTGTTGGTGAACCATTGAACAAAAAAACTTGGGGGGCACTAATAAATTGAAATAATTTATTTAAAAAACAATAAAATCATCTGGTGGCCACTAATGGGTATCATAGTTGTAGCTTGAAATGTACTAAGACATTGAACATTTAACCTTGAGTAGGATGAAATTTGCTTATTATGAAATATGAATTTCACCCATTGGAGCCAACAACCAAAGTAAACCTCAAGTGCATGAAAAACAATGATTATCAATTTATTGATTTCATACAAATACATTGAGTATCAAAAATTATCTTGCCATCCATATAGGAAGTTGGAATATGAGCTAGTGAAACTGAAATTCCACTCTACAAACAACCAAAAATTAAAGAATCATCTAACCTTTTAGACCAAGAGTCAAATATGTAACTACATCCTTCGCCTTTTTAAATAGAGAACCCGATCGATAACATGGTTTTCTACCAGTTATAACTATAAATGCCTTCACGTGGTCTGCAAACAAAGATTGGAATCCACTACAAATAGAAATGAATAATTAAAATTTCTCCAAACTACAAACCTCATATTGGCAAAATATAAAATAAAAACAAATAATTAAACCAACATGAAATGAAAGACATGGAAAACATAACTGAAACAAGGAAAGGTTTAGGGTGTATTTAAGACGTCACCTAAAGGAAGTTGCGCTCTTGCCAAATCCTCATTCAAACTTGTTTCAAATTGCTTGAACCAAAAATAAGACAAATATCGAAAACTAAATGGCAACCTCGAAAACTACATATGATTACAAAATGGGTGTAACCGTCTTTGCAAAGGGTAAACCCTTCAATATTGGCCACAACCAAGATGTAAGGTCTAATCTTTGCACCTTGTTTTTGGATAATTCACATTTTTTAAATGGCTCAAAAAAATGTCCATTCCTTGGATGAACAAGGTAACAAGCTTGTGTTGAAACCTTTGTTTTCATTCAGAATGTGACCCAAGACCCTAATTTGTAAAATAATCCTCATTGAAAGTTCAACAAATATTTATAACAAATTGAAAAATGAAAATATCAATTATTTAAAGTCGAAAAGTGTTGGAAACGTGTAACACATGTCAATTTTTCCCCATACGTAGGGATTTATTTTTCAAGTGTCAAATATTAATAATGCACTCAATGTATTGTTCACACCACATGTTAGTAGCATAGTGGTGCATTTTGATTTAATTAATTAATTAATTAATTTACCCATACACTTCAAAATGTGGCAACCTCTTGTTTATTTATTTTGAAAAAATTCCTGTTCTTTCTATGTTTAGATGGGCTGAAAAACCATTAGTGTACCAAAAGATCTTCAGTGTATCAATAACATATGGTTAATAATAGTTAGTTATAATAAAAAAATTAATTGTAAATGTATACTAAATGTCAAATTTTCATATGTAAGGTTTATTTCTAAAGTGTGAAAATATGTTTGTAATACATTCAATGTATTGCTCACATCACATATTGATAGTAGTTTAATGATTGTTTACTAAATTAACCGTTGTTTTAACTTACCCATAAACTTGGAAATGTGGCAACCTCTTGTCCATCTATTTTGAAAAAAAAAATCATTCTTTTTATATTTAGATAGGTTGCAAAAACCTTAGTGTATTAAAAGATTTTCAATGTATCAATAGATCATTAGTGTATCAATTTTATTGTATCAATAACATATGGTTAATAATAGTTCGTTGTAATCAAAAAATGATGGTAAATGTATACTAGGTGTCAAATTTTCATATGTAAGGTTTATTTCTCAAATGTGAAAATATATTAATAATACATTCAATGTATTGCTCACATTAAGTGTTGATAGTAGATTAATGATTTTTTACTAAATTAACAACTTTTTTACCTTACCTATATACTTGAAAATGTGGCAACCTTTTGTCAATCTATTTTGAAAACATTCATGTTCTTTCTATGTTTAGATGGACTAAAATCCTTAATGTCTCAATAAATCCTTGGTGTATAAAAAAAAATGATAAATTATAATTAGTTATGATAAAAAAGTTGTGTTAAATGTATACCAAGTGTTGAGTTTTCATATGTAGCCATTTATTTCTCAATTGTGAAATATTAGTAATACATTCAATGTATTGTTCACACCATGTGTCTAGTAAATTGGTGGTTTGCTACTAAATTAACAATTAATTTATCTTAACCATAAACTTGGAAATGTATATTTTATCCATGTATATTGAAAATTTAATGTATTGATTTTTTTGATACATTAACAATTATAATATAATAAACAAACATTTAGATGTTTATTTATAAAGCTTAATATCCATGTGGTCATTTTGAAAATTTCCCCACCCTTCCTTACTCAATATATATGTACCATAGGATTTATGTTGATGATATACCATGATGCATGATAACATAATGCATGATGAAATATGATGCATTGATACATTGTTATTTTGATACACAACAAAATAAAGACATCCAATTTCTTGGCAGATCCTGAGAAGATTCAGGTCACAGAATCCTTGATGTCTAACCTTGAAAGGCCTCTTTTGGGTTCAAACAATTTACAGAATTAGAACTCTGAAGTCATGAATGGGGGATTCTTCCATCATCTCTGGATGAATATGCCCAAAACATCTTCAAGATCATATGCCCTGACATCTAAGTTAAGGACATTTTAGAGGATGTGTTTATGAGTAAGAACTAAGGACTTTTAATGAACTCACAAAATATTGGCATTCTGCAAGAATTGACATTCATCTACAAATATAGTTTAAATGGCTTGAAAGGAACAATAGACTAGATTGGACAGCACAAGAAACATTCTCTTCAATTTTTCCTTGTATTCCCATAACTAACCACTGTGGTTAGCTACCTACTAACCAATCACATGCAACCACCAAGTGCCTTCCCTCCTTAGGTACCTACAAAGTAACCATTTACATTCCCCACCTCAGTATGATATTGAGTGAGATATGCCCATATGAATGAAACTTGATGATCCTTACATTCTTATCGATTTTTTATGGTGATAACTTAAGCTGTCCCATGCAACTTAATGTTGAGTTATAATTCTAATGTAGAATGTGCCACAATGAACATCACAGAAATATTGCACATTGCAATGAATAAACCACCAAGTTTATTTCACACCTGTCATGAGACACTGGCTTTTGTGTGAGAAAACCACTTTGTCTCGTGGTGACAGGTGATGTTTGTGTCTCTTGTTTTCTTAAGTTTGACAAACTTCTCTTTTCACCATTTACAAAGGTTGGAAATGCTGGCTCCTCAAGAGTCGATCTTCGACGTTTTTATTACTTCAAATGATTACCCATTACCAAACACAATGAGGGAAATGAACCTCTTACATATTTTGGCACATGTAACTTTTGAAGCTCATAACTGAACACACAAATTCCATCCATGAATGAAAATTTTGAAAACCCAAATTACAAGTTTTCAAAAGGACCTCGCAAGTTTAAAAAACACCCAAACATACTCCAAACATTCAGTTTCAAGGGTCTCATTGGACAGTTCCCAGCTGGACCATGTTTGGTAACCAATCATGGTATGAGCTGTTTGTGCATTCGCTCACCGGCCTCTGTTCGATGTGGATGTGCTTACTGCTTTACCCCAGTTAACTTACCAGTTAGTTAGGTAGGTAGAACTACCTATTATATTTAATAGTTACTACTAATTACAAGTTAATTCATTAGTAATAATTAATAATAATTACAGTAATATCAAATTAATAATAATATAACTTATTATGATATATAACTACTTTATTAGAAACAAATTTGAGATTTTTTATTAATTAAATTACTTACTAAATTTATTAATTATTTCATTTATTATTATCCAATAATTTACATATATATATAATTTAATAAAATAATAAAATAATTTAATATAAATATAAATGAAATAATTATTAATTTATTATAATTATGAATAATAATACACTTATTATTAATTATTAATTATTTATTAAATATATTAATTAATTATGTTTACTATTATTTAATAATTTAGTAGTTTATGCTACTACTAGTTATTACCTAATTAGTAGGTGGTAATAAGTAGTAAGTAGGTTGGTAAGTGAGAAAGCAATTGTTTAATGGTTATTAGATCAATTAGTTCTAGTTAGTTAATTAGTTAGTTAGTAAATTACCTATTAGATATATAGGTCACAAACTTGAAAAAGAAAACAACCTAAATAACCTATTTTTGCCAAAGTTGGCTTAATATAGTTAACTTTATTCTAAATAACATACTTTAGTCAAGTTTAGCCTAATATAGTCAAGTACTGCCAAATATAACTTAGTTTAACCAAATTTATCCTAAATAAATTACTTTTGCCAAGTTTAGTCTAATATAACTAAGTTTATCATAAATAACCTACTTTAGCCAAATTTAATTTAGTGTAGCTTAGTTTAGCCAAGTGTAATTTAATACAGCCAAATATAACCTAGTGTAGTCAAATATAGTCAAGTTTAACCTAAATAACTTACTTTTTACCAAGTTTAGCCTAATATAACTTAATTTAACAAAATATAATTTAGTTAAGCCAAATTTAACCTATTACAACCTAATTTAACAAAGTATAATTTAATTTAACCAAATTTAACCTAATATAGCAAATTGTATCCAATTATAACTTAGTTCAACCAAGTTTAACCTAAATATCTTAATTTTGCCAAGTTTAACATAATATAATTTAGTTTAGCCAAATATAATTTAATATAACCAAAATTTAATCTAATATAGTTAAGTATAGCCTAGTTTAACTTTGTTTAACCAAGTTTAACCTAAATAACATATTTTTGTTAAGTTTAGCCTAATATAACTTAATTTAGCCAAGTATAGTTTAATATAGTTAGGTTTAGCCTAATATAGCCAATTATAGTCTAGTATAACTTAGTTTAACTAATTTAAACCTAAATATCTTACTTTTGTCAAATTTAACTTAATATAACCTATTTTAGCCAAATATAATTTAATATAGCCAACTATAACCACTACAAGGAATTCACAAATATACAACTAAATTTAAGACTCATTTTTAGTTGTAATTACCACATGTGACTTACATGAACTTTTCATCCATCCAAACTAGTTTATGTGGCATCATCATTTTGCAACTAATTTTATGATTAAAAAATGCAATCACATTATCTATATTTGTTTAAATATTTATTATTTAAATTATATATATATAATTGTTAATTTCATTAAATTCAACTTGCACCAGGTTGACACGTGTCATTACATAGGCTAGGCTTTAAAAATTAATTTAGGTTGTAAGGTAGGCCACCTATTTTGCCTACTTAAAATCACCTAGTAAACACTTAACCTATGCTGGTTATGTAGGTAAGGAATATTCGTGAGGATTGATCCTTGAACCCCAAGGATGGAGATAACTCCTTTATTACCAAGCCACTCCACTTGTTGAAAAAAAAGAAGTGCTATGCATTTTATTTCACCTATTTGATTTTAAACATTACACAAAACATCATTTTTGAACTTTGATATTTTATTACAATTTTGTCCAAATGATAAGATTAAAATTTCAACTTAAAGTTTTTCCAATATTGTACACAATCATTTTTTTTTTGTCTTAAAAATATAAATCAATTTGAAAATAATTTGAATTTTGTTATTCATTACAATTTTAAACACCATTGCATGGAAAACATTAATTCAATCAAATGATTTATAAATGGATAATATAATAACAAATACATAAATAAATTTCATATCTTAAACCTTCATTTGATTTTTAAAATTATATTATACAATTTATTTTTTGAAATATCATATTTTACCAATATAATTTAATTAAAATGTGTGATATGTAATTTATTCACATATTATATTTATAAATTAATCCTAAATAAAATATAATAAAATTTATTTATTAACTATATTTCTAATATAAAAGATTAATCTAGATAATCAATTTTAATTTTTAAATATTGATTAATGCCATATAATTAATTGATTTTATGACACTATAAATTTTATTATGTTTACACATTAATATCTTAAGTTTTACTTAAAATTATGATAAAACATTTATGTAAAAATAAATTATATTTTTTCACATCTCAAACACCTATTTGATTTAAGAAATTATATTATACAATTTTGCTTATAATAGATCATAATTTACCAAAAAAATGTAATTTAAATGTATGATATGAAATGGGTTTTAAAAATATTCCCACCTAATATATTCAATAAATAAATTACATTGCCTACCTAATATAGAAGTTAATTCAAAAAATCACATATATCAACATGATAAATACTTAGTACTTTAGCCACATACATATGACTTACTTGCTACTTACTACCTATCTTACTTATTACCTATTTAGTACATTAATTGCATAGCCTACCTTATTATTTTATTACATTGACTACCTAAACCTTAACCTATTTAATAAATAAATTACGTAGCCTAATTAATTAACAATTAATACAAAAATATTATCACATATCAATAATATGATAAAATATCTATTATTTAACCCTATTTACTAATAATTACCATGGGTCCTTTGAAAATTTCACAAACTCACCAAATTTTACTACACATTTAATAGAAATTGGCCAAATGTAACCACACTATTTGTGACTACATGCAACTATTAGTTATTTACAATTACATTTGGAAATTTTTGTAACTATTTCTTGTGTTGGTCATATTTGTGACTACATTGCAACTAGTTTACAATTATTTTGGTGTTCATCCTTCCATGTGAACAACATTTAGTTTGGTTTTCATTCAAAAAAAACAATTTATGTCCCATTAGTTGCAAATATGACCAATTTAATTGCAACCCTATGAATATACAAAGGTATATTTTGTGAATTCTAGGGAATATAATTGGGTGTATTAAGATTTCTAAATGTATATTTTGAATGTATATGAACAACCATATTACATATGTATTCAAGTATTATTATTAGCATAAATGGACTCAATATTATGGTTACACTAATTAATGTATATTTTGAGTATATTAAAATTTTATGTAAAATATTTACTAAGTATATTGTGCCCATATTACAAGTTTATCCAAACCATTTTATTATATTTCTTAAAATTATTACAAATGATATTTATTATTATTTATATTAATTACATGTAATTACAAATTAAATTTCAATATTGTCTTTCATTAATATGTTTATTAAAAATATAAAATATTTATTGTAATAGTTCATAAATAGCTACAATGAATGAAGTAATAATATGGAGAATAAAAATAAAATAGTTAACCTTGGCTACTAACTAGCTAAAATAATGATTGAGTTAATGTTATTGTTACCATAAAATATTTACATTTATATTTATTATGAACTATAAAAATGAAAATAAAAATGGGAATAATTATAATAAAATAATTAGGTTGGGCTACGTTTTAGTTATATTATTAATTTTTATTTTAAAAATACTCAATTTTTATAATTATTAATTACTGAATATTTCAGTTATTATATTAAATTATTTGGTTATTAAATAATAATTAAATAATCATTAATAATTAACTAATTATTTCAATATTAATAAATTACTAATTAATGAAATTGGTTGATAGATCATCATTGTTCATACATAATTAAAATTAAATATTATTATTATTTATCTAACTAATAAATGAAGTAATATTTAATAATAAATAATAATATAATTTAATCAATAATTATAATATATTGATGTTTATTACTATAAATGATTAGTTAGTTGGATAGTTTATAAAATTAATTAATTAAATTTTAGTTTGGTTGTTAATTAATTAATTAGTTATCACTTACCTATTTAATTACATATTTTTCAGGATGAGAATGAAAGCCAAAACATATGGGATAAAAATTTTAATTTCAAACAACTTGCAATTAAAATTTTTATCCCATATGTTTTGGCTTTCATTCTCATTTTGAAAAAAATATAAACAAAGTGTTTTGTCTTTACATTTTCATATTAAAAAACATGGACATATGAGATGAGCCATAAAAATAATTTAACCCCAAATTAAATATAAATATTCATGTACTTACACCTAATTACCTACTTCCCTAACTTACCTACCTATAGTTCTACCTGCTTACCTACCTAAGTATTAAGTATTTTGTCGCAACCCTACTTTGAGGGAAGTGTGAGGATGAAACTTAGACTCCTGAAATTGGGACTCTCGAAACTTCAAAGTTCAATTGCAGGGGTCAAAACACCTCGCAATGGGGTGTTCTTTGTATCATTAGAAAGCTATTGAAATGTAAATGTTAAAAAATGATCTCGCATGGGCCATTTGGACATCTGCAACACAAGTTATGGCAAAAAGAAGGGGCAAAAGTCAAACTGGCAATTTTGATTCCCGACCACTAAAAGTCGGGAATCGACCCGACCCTGGTGCGTGCAGGTTGAATGCAACACACCCTTGAAAAGCTCTCGAGGAGAGCTACAACTTTGCTTTAGATTTCATCCTAATCAGAGGTTTGAGCAAAGAGTTATGATCATGCAAAGTCCTAGGAGTCCAAATCGGGACAATTTTGGGACTCCTCCTTGGGAGTCCCGGACAAAAAGCCATTTAGGTGTGGGTGCCGCAAAGAGGCACAAAGTATACTATATGGGGGAAGGTGGTGGCTTCCTCCGAGTTCGGGCTATGGTGAATCAAGTGAGTCTAGAGTTGCCCGTGGCTTGTCCTAGCATCAAAGGTGCTCCATAAAGTGAACTAACCAACTTGTTGGTTGGTTTGATGCAAATTCGAATAAGTGAATAGCTTGTCACTCTTCCTAGTCCCATCCCGGAGCTTCAGCACGCCCCTCTACCCCTTCTAGTGCTGAAAGTTGGGAGCGTGCCCCAAATTCCTCACAATTCCGTTGTGAGAATAACTTAAACCCAACTTCGGTCTAAGTAGGGACTTAGGAGCACGTCATATTTGGCCTAGGTAGGTAAATAGGTCTTATTTAAATAGGTGTTTAGCCTAAATGGGTAAATAGGTATATAAGTATGTAGGTACTTAATTCAACCTACATATTTAAATATTGATTTAAATTGAATTTGGACAAATTTAATTAATATGCCACGTGGCAAATTTCTATTGTAGCATGTGTCACAATCTAAACCATCCAAACATAAAAATTAAACATTTTAAATTATTTCAAAATAATAATAAAATATTTTTAATTATTAAGAGTTGGGACATGTGCCAACACATGACTTGTTCCCATTGTTCACCAAAAAAGTTGCATCATAGTTGCAGGTGACATTACATATATGACAATTCAAAAGATGAAGGTGTATTTTGTTAATTTTTTCTTTCATCCAAAATTCATTATTGTTTGTGATTAATGTTAATGCGATTTGTTGCAAATGTCACTTGTAACTAAAACTTAATCGCAAGGACTAATTGAAAAATGGCCATTTTTTACTAATGTTAATTCATTGAAAAAAAATAAGAGAAAACAATTAAACCATTAAATCTAATAATATCATTGGCCAACTTTTTTTTTTTTCACATTTGATTACATGTGCATTTGCAACTAAAATTTATAGTTGCAAATAAAGTTGAAAAGATGCCAAGTGGTATCCAATGGCCCTTGAACCACCTTTCAAATCGTAAAAACCACATTTTCATTTATTTTGGGACACCACTAAAAATGGATGATATAAGTGTATTTTTCATATTATTTTCATCCAAATCGACATTAGTTGCAAATATAAGTTGCATCTGTAATTGCAAACCACTTTGTGGTCGTTTATGCAATTACAAGTCATTTTTACTAAATGCCATGGAGGATAGTTGTATCTAAAGTTGCAAAAATGGTTGATTTGGACATAAGTTACAAACGCATGGGTTGGAATGGACAAGATTCCTTGTAGTGAACCTAATATAGCATAACTTAGCCAAGTATAACCAAGTTTAACTTAGTATAACCTAGTTTAACCAAATATAATTTAGTATAACCAAATTTAACTTAATATAATCAAGTATAGCCAAGTATAATCGAATTTAGCCAAGTTTAACTTAAATAACCTATTTTTGCCAAATTTAGCTTAGTATAGCCTAGTTTAGTCAAATATAATTTAATATAACCAAATTTACCCTAATATAGCCAAGTATAAATTAGTTTAGCCAAGTATAGCCAAGTTTAACTTAAATAACTTAATTTTGCCATGTTTAGCTTAATATAACCAAATTTACCCTAATATAGCCAAGTATAAATTAGTTTAGCCAAGTTTAGCCAAGTTTAACTTAAATAACTTAATTTTGCCATGTTTAGCTTAATATAACCTAATTTAACCAAGTATAGTTTAGTATAGCCAAGTTTAACGTAAATAGCCCCAAGGTAGACCTGGTTGTTTAGGTTTAGCCTAGGAAGACCTAGATTTGCTTTAAACAACCTATGGAAGCCTAGGCTAAATTGTTGCATGGTCTAGGTTAACTTAGGTCAACCTAGGTTAGCCTAAGGAGGCATGGGCTAATCTAGGCTAGAAAAACTTATTTTTTATATCATTGTGATACCTTCACTTGTTACATAAAAAATGTAGTGATGTAATGGCAAAGGACTTCGCCCCTCAAAGTGGAGGTGAAAGGTTCAAGTCCTCTTACCTTCATCCTATGTGTTTTTTAGGTTCCTAATGGAATATTAGTGGGGTAGACTTCCTAGGAGGAGGTTTAGGTGGTTAGCATATAGCTTAACCTAAGTTAGGTTGCCTAGCTTAGCCTAACATGAATAACATAGGGCTCCTAGCCTGTTAGGTGTCGTAGGCTAGGTCCTAAGCATCATTATTTGACTAAAAGTTGACTACCACATGGCATCATATAATTGGGTAGGAATAATAATTTCATTATTCTAGATTGCCACATGTCCATTAATAAATGGTTAATAAAATTTTGAATTCATTCTAAGTTACCATTTGGTAGCAAGACATTAATCAAAATAAATTATAATCATATTTTAAAATTAAATTTTGGCCATTGAAAATGTTTTGTAGTCATGGAGGACATAGTCACAAATGGTATTTACGACTATGCCATTTTTTGCAACTAGTGGTAAATACCATAGGGCCATATGGACTAGCAATCATGTAGTCATGGCTAATCATATATGTGGTTTAGGACTATAGCGCCAATCATTTACGTAGTCTTATTTTTCATGTTTTGGCATAGTGTTCAATCATAAGCCCAAGGTAAGGTTGTGACAACACAATGAATGAAAGCATGAAATAAAGGGCAAGTTGCACTAAGGTTAAAGTCCTTTCCAAGGACTACATTTTTCATGCAGCAATTTTCTATTGGTTTATACTACATTTTTCACATAGTTTTTCAAAATGAATATCAAATTTGAGGCCAAATATGACGTATAACATAATAAAAACTCAATTTTTTTTTGCATCAAGCCTTCCATTATAGTCAAATCTATAACTTTACTTTGAATCATGATTACAAATTCAAAACTATATATTGTTTAAGGATGTTTGAGTATCAAACTCTAAAAGGGTTTTTTTAAAAAAAATTTTGAATGTTTTGAACACATGATCCCTTTTTGCGGAATATATTAAAAGTTCACCAAAAAAAAAAAAAATGATTTGATGAACATCTGATAAGGAAGAAAAACTTTTGAAACAAAAAAACCACTTGTCCACATTTGTTTTTTGAATGTTTTAAATATATAAAAGGATTCTTGAAACATGGTGAATTTTCATGTTCATGGTGATTTTTCAAAAATTCAAAAAAAACAAGTTTTAAGGATTGTTCACACATTTTGTGGCTCTTTATTTCATGGTTTTACCCCAATTGAAACAACAATGCAGGTGAAATAAATAGGCACGTGTAACCATGTTAAATAAATAGAAATCTTCCCCCAACAAGTTGGGCAAGTAAGGATGTTTTACTAACATTTACGCAACAATAATACATGCAAATAAAATTAAGTGAATTGGTGAATGGTTCAACTAGTGGCTAATTAAGATCTACTCATATAAATTACATGTGTAAAATATAGGTACCACAATATTCATTTAACAAGTAGTATGCTAGGTAATTAATATCATGTGCAAACAATAAGAAATAAAAAAATTCAATAAAGCATAAAAAAATGATGAATTAGTAAATTAATTCAAAAAAATAAATTGCAATGAAATATTTTCCTAATGAAAATTCATTTTCTTCCACCCATAATCCATCTATGGTAATTACTTGTTTTTGGGTGAATTTTCACAACTTGACCAATGTTTTTGAGAAAATGAAAAAAGGAAAAATAATTGTGTTTTTTGGCCATTTTTTTGAAATATGAATAAATAATTAACCACATTTAGACCTAGACATTTCTTAGGTTGCCACTTGTAACAACACTTTTGTAAAAATGCTACAACCCTTTTACAATAATCATCATTTAACGTTGATTAATGCTAGGGATCCTTGCCAATGGACTTACTTGAAGAATTTGAAAAAAGAACCCTTGATGATAATGTATTAGTGAATGTTGGTTCATTCTAAGCAATAAAATGTTTTTTTTTTCACTCTTTCCTTCCTTTCTTTCTTTCTAGGTCATTCTTTCTTTAACATTATCTGCAAGAGGACATGAAGTGAAATCACAACATTATCATTGCAACAACTCTTTTTTTCTTTCTTTCCCTTTTTCTTTACATTTAGTATTGTGTGCAAGAGGATGTTAAAAGAGGTTGTGCCATTGCTGCTAAGTCCCCATCTTATAACAAATTAGCAAATGCTTTTAACGTACCCATTTGAGAATCAAACTTACATTAAAGCAACCTTAAAAAGACCTTCATTGCACTAATCTCCTTACCCTTACCATTTAAAAAAATAATCAACTCAACTAACTATAAGGTGCAAACGAAATAACACGAGCCACACCTACTTGCTTTTTCACTACTTTTGTGACTACTTTTAACAAAATATTCTTAGAATATTCTTGAAATAGTTTTGAAAAACTGCTTGAAAAATATTTTTAAAATTAAAAAAATTTCTTCATACTATTTTATTAAGGTTCACGTTAAAAAATTGGTAAAATATGTCATTTTCAAAACAATTGAAATCCATTCACTTTTACTACTTAAAAACAAACAGTACAATGCTTAATGAGTGTTTTTATTAATTTTTTATTCATTGGATTAATTTTAAATTAATTCACATGTTCCCATGATATATTAAAAATAAAAATATATAAAAAAAATTTACAATATCAACATCAAATTAAATTATGACTTTAAAGTTCATGAAAAAACTAAACAAGCATTACACTTGCTATAGTACGTGTTATTGTGACTGTAAACTATAGATTCAACACATCAATTTTGTGTTTCAACTTTTCAAACTTAGATTTGATAATATTGATTAGTTCTTTCTAATTTTTCAATTATCCATCAAGTAACATTAATTCTACTAAACAATCATCTTTATACTTTAAGAGAGAAGCTAGAACCAATTGAAATTGCAAAGACTTTGTTTGGAGTGCTAAAAACACATTTTGGCCATTCACTAAAGTTTTCAACTTAGCAATTCATGACTTCATTTGCAATCATTTACTTTATTTATTATGATCCAGTCACAAATGATGAGTTAACATGATGTCATCACATTCCACATGGATATGTATACAATCAACATATATACCTTCATCCATTGACCATTCATACGAAATTTGCAACTACTCACCATTATTTGCAACTATGTTATAACTCATTACAAAGTGCCATGTGGCAACACAATAATTTTTTAAAAATTATGTTTTTAAATTACATATTGGATTTTCATCATTTATTTTGGATGGTGTTAGATCATGCCACATGGCACACCACATGGCATGTTAATTGAATTTTGGCCAAAATATGTTTTGATCAATATTTAGGTTGGTAGGTGGGTAGGTAAGTATGTGGGCTAGAAGATATGTAAATATTTTTATTTTATTTTAGGTTTAACCTTTAGGGTTAAGCTTCTTTCATTGGCTCATCCAAAATTACACATTTTAAAATATAAAATTGTAAAGCAAAACATTTTTTTTATATACTTTTACAAAATGGAAATGGAAAACAAAACATATGAAATAATTATTTTAGTTGTAACTTAGTTCGCAACTAAGTTGAAACTAAGTTGCAACTAAAAAATTATCCCATATCTATACTAGGCTATACTTGGATAAATTAGGTTATACTAAATTATATTAAATTATACTAAAAAAAACTTGGCAAAAATATATGTTATTTATGTTAAACTTGGCAAAAGTAAATTATTTAGGTTAAACTTGGTTATATTAGGCTAAACTCGGCAAAACCTAATTAAATTTGGTTAAATTAGGCTATATTTGGCTAAACTAAGTTATTTGAAATAAATTGGGTTAAATTTGGCAAATTTTGATAAAATTAAAATATTTAAGCAAGAATTGAAAAGATTAAATTATTTAGGCAAAACTTGGTAGAATTTGGATACTTAAAGTAAAGTAGTCAAAACTTGGTTAAATTTGGTTAATTCAAGATATTTAGGTTAAACTAAGTTAATTTAATCTATTTTGGCTAAATTTGGTTGGATTGGATTACCCAAAATAAATTAGGGCAAGATTAAGTTATTTGTTAAATTAAGTTAAATAAATATACATAATTAAATGAGGTTATTGAAACTAAACTTATAAACTAAATTTAATGGAAGTTAATATTAGAAGTCAAATTGAGGACGTTAAACCTAAAGGTTTAAATTCAATCAAATAAAATCTAGAGGTTAAAGTAGGTTAAACCAAAGCCAAACCTAGGTTAAATGTAGGCCAGTTTACATTAAACTTAGTTACATTTTCATATTTATTTAAATTTTTTATAGTTGGTGAAACAATGTCAACTATATTCTACACGATTGTTAATTGTGTAGTCATAATTTATAGTCGTATAATAATTTATAATTATATTTATAATCATGTAGTTATAATAATGGTTGTAGTCGAAATAATGACAGTGATTGAAGTCCAAATATGACTACATAACTATACTTGATAGTAGTTGCAAGTTATTTTAGTCATGACCATGTTTTGGTGTACTAGAATCATCAAAAAATATGGAAATAAAATCCTTCATGAATGAAGTCAAAAAAGTAAAATTGATAAAAAATTGGGGCCTCCACAAGTTAGAGATTTCATGTACTTCCAATGAAAGCAAAACATTCCAACATTGATTTGTGAGGTGATCCTTTCAAACAAGTTGACGGCTTTTGAAATTGGCATGGCCATACAAGAGATAATTTTTCCACTAATGATGGAGTTGTTGCCACATCTAATGTCATGAATCTTATAGCTTTGCCATTTGAATCATTGCCTTGAAGTTCATGTTTATGAATAGTTATGTCTAGTGTTGCAAGTGGATCAAACTAAGGAATTATTGATCATGGAAAAACCATTGTGATGTTCAGTGAAAAAACTATTCAAATAGTTTACAAGCCAACCACTAATGTGTCAAACACCACAATGTCCTTTGTAATGACAATCTTTTTATTTGTAGGACTGCAACAATAGTAAACTTTAGATTACACATCATAACTATGAACAAACACACAATGGTTTTTGGCTAAAGCTTATTTCTATGATCTTGAAGAATGTAAACGTAAGCCAAACAACCGTACATTCTCAAATGACTCACATTAGGTCACTGCCTAATGTACAATTCTTTTGATGTGACATTTTGGTTGACCTTACTAAGACTAATATTAATAAGATAGTTTGTAGTGGTTATTACCCCTTTATTCAAAAAAATGTAGGTGTATTATTTTCAAAGGCTAAACATCTTTCCAATATGGTCCTTATGTTTTGTTCAATGACCCTATTTTGATGTGAAAAACTAGCCATTGTCAATTGACATCTAATTCCATGAGTCTTGCAGAATCTAACAAACTCTCCTAACATGAACTCTCCCCCTCTATCTATTCTAAATGAAATGATCTAATCTTCTTTTTAAAGTACATATTTCCATTAATTATTTGTAAGATTTAAGATTGTGAAAAGATTGACTTTTTTCTTCATGAAATATATTCATGTTTTTTGACTCATGTCATTGGTAAAAGTGATGAGTAGTGAAACCCCTCCTAAGGATGCATATGGTAATGGTCCATAATGGTTAAAGTGAGTAAATGTGTTTTGCACTATCATTTGTGTGTTGCTAAACTTGGGAATCTCTTCTTTAGTTTTTTTCCCACCATGTAGCTTCTATAGAGGTGATCATGACTTATAATTGGCAACTTTGATATCCCATTCATTCCATTATGATTTGATAAAAATAATAGACTTTTATAATTCAAATGTCCAAATTGCTTATGCCATAATTCCATTGGTGCAATGATAATTTTTGTCACAAACATGTTCTTCTCTTGTTTGAGGCTTTCAACTTGTAAAATTCATTTATGTTATTTTTGGCTTTAATAGCCACCACCTTTTGATGTTCTTGAGAAATCATCACTTAACATTTAATTGGACTAAACACAACATGATATCCTTTGTTTTTAATTGTTTCCACCAAAAGAAAATTTTTGGTTACTCAAAGAACATGGAGCACATTAATTATGTATTGAATTCCTTTTGGGAGAGGCTCACATCACCTTTGCCTTCCACCATGTGATTATGACCTCTTGGGTTGCATTCATTATAAAATGAGCCAAGGATTGTGTGTACACATAAAATCTTGCACCCCCATGATTTTGAAAAATGATTACATGAGTTGTAAGGATTATAATTTACTGAAATAATTTTCAAAATGTGTATATATTTATGAATTTTCATCACAATGAATTTTGTGCAATTTTGATATGTTTCATTGGTCATAAAATGTATAGTAAAGAGTGGACAATTTGATGTGGACTAGGTGTTAAAATTTTGAACATCCTTTATTTTATGTAAAACCAAACCTTTAACTTTGAAAAATTGTGGATGACAATATATTGATTATTATGAAGGCATGGTATCATTAAGAATTTGAATATATGTTTTATTTTAATTATCCACAATAGTCCTTTTTTAGTGTCTAAATGTGCTTTTGATCATTAAACTACATAATTTGAAGAATGTCCTCAAAGAAAAAAATTATATTTTAATATAAACAAATGTAAAATTGCATTTTTACAAATATTGAATGTGTTATATAAGATTACTTTTTTTTTTTGATAAATATGTTCTACTCCATTTGGAATGATGTTATAAAAATGTATGTTTGATGAAGTCAATGTATAATGTATCATTGACGGTTTGAAACACATATTATTTAAAAAATATTGACATGTCTACTTTTGTTGAAATCTACACATTTGATTTATTTGAAAATTCATCATTAAAAAGATAGATTTAATTACATATTGTTTGAAAATTCATGGAAACACTTGCGAATTACACTTCCAAAGTTGGCATTATCATCCTATAATGGGCCCTATCCAAACATGGAGGCCATGTTTCAAACTTGAAAAAAAGTCTTTCAAAAAGACCTACACCTTGTGCCGACTAGCTCCTTTTATTGTGATTACACCCTTTGTTGATTTGATTTTTGTTGGGTCAATGTCTTTGTTGTAGGTGCTAAAGGTGTTGACATCACCCATCACATGCCTTGAGGCCTTAAAATCCAAACACCAACTTGGATCCTTATCAAAAATGCATTTTTAAAAAGTGTCCACTCACTTCGGTGACTCCTTTGATTGTGTTTTATCGTAATCAAAAAATGTTTGCACATACACTAGCAAAGGGACTTGGTTGTTTTGATACCAAGAAACAACAATAGATAACATTAGCTTTGATCAAAAGAAACCCAAGCAATAGAACAAATACGTAAAGAAAACCCCAAAATCATGGGGATTTTATGGTGCCCATTGGACAACACTCTTAACTCATCGATTCAACTAGAGTGTCAAAATGTGAACCAACTTAACTATTAAATTTAAATACCTATTTGATTGTCTGAGGACTTCTTAACTATTAATTTTAAGTACCTATTTACATGCACTAATTATAGGGCAAGTGTGAAACTACAACAAAACAACCTCATTCTTAGTCTTTGCTTGACATAAAGATTCAGTAAAATTTATCTTTTATAAAAGAACAGCTTTGATTCATTGGAGAGGAGAGGAGACACCTCTTCTCTCTTCTCCAATGAATAAGGTGCCATCATTTGTTGAGGTAGAAATTTTTCTGAAAGTAAGGCACCCTCCACATACACTAGCAAAATTCTACTAGTTCTCTATGCTTATGTGATCATTCTTGTATGATGAGTAGCATTTATACAACACATTTCAGCCTTCAAATCTGGATTTCAACTATGCCAAATGGATTCAACTCATACATATCAACATTGATCATCCATATCAACCACCTTTTTAGCTTAATTAGCCACAACCCCTTCTAACAATGGAGATGGGAGGAAGAAACCAAAAGAAAGTCAAACAATCTAAAACTGAAACTGAAATAAAAGAAGTCTAAAAAAGCTTATATGCTAACTCTAAATTGTTTTTATGTGAAACATACCTTCTCCTATCTACCCTCCAATTTTGGCAAGTAAGGGTACCCAGCCCAAAACTCAAACCTGCAGATGAAAACCCAAAAGGGGTATAACCAAAAAAAATTTACCCGTACTACACTATTATGTTTGATCCAATGACAGAAATTCAACAAGAAAAAGTGGAGTTGAAATTGAAAATGAAAAGAAGTCTTAAGAATAAACTAGTAGGGTTGATACACTCATGAGCTTGAAGGTTCAAATTGTCCAAAAGGGATTTACAGTGTCTTTGAAGTTTGAAATTCATAGACAAAACCTAAGGTTGATTGCTGGGTGTAATTTCAATACACTCTTGCAGTAATAGCATTGAATCTCAATGATCCTTGTGGACAAGGCTACAGAAAAGTAATGAAAATCACCAACTACTTACCAATTAATGATAATGTGACCTTTCATGCAGTAGAGCTCCCTTTTCAGATGCACACTCCTGAGCAACATAAAATTCTTCACTTGGCTTTTGAGCTGCAAAACAATCTTCACTCAGCTCTTGAGCTCCAGAAACATCTTCATTCAGCTCCTCGGCTGCAAAAAGATGTTAACTCAGCTCCTAAGTGAATAATACCACTATGCATTTGGTAGAATCATGAAAACATCAGAATCTAATAAGTCAGGACCAAGAGATTGACTAAAATAAACTTGTACAAAATGACCATCTCTTGTTTAGCTGCTAAGATATAAAATAGCAAGCTAAGTGTTCATTGTACATTACAGTCCTTAGGAAGCTAGCGGCTATGCTTAAGGGACTTCATAGTAAACAATACAGGGTAATATATCCACATACACCCTCAACCCCTATCTGTGTACATATGATGGTAATAGCAACAACAATGGTTGGAAATACAATCTCAAGATGACTTGACCTGCTCATGAAGAAGTGGTACCTCCTTTTTAATGCAAACATCTCAAAACTGCCTGTCTCTCTGACATGCTTAGGATTGCATCTTTTGCTCTGACACACGATGATGCTGTGGCAGCTATGCCAAAATCCCATATCGAAACAAAGTACAACTTCAAATTTCATCCAAATTGTCTTTCTTTTGCAAATGTTCAGTAATCTCACAAACACATTGTCAAGTAGAATTAATAAGAGAGATTTGTAAGTTACAGTGTCTGCATCACTCCAGTCTAAGGAAGCAACGTGCCAAAATGGGAGGGTGAAAAGATTACCTGCAAATCATAGTGCTTCATTGGGTGACTGGTGCTCAATGAGAGCCACAGCATATGCAGGCATAAAGCTGTCACCAGTACTGTAGCATCAACCACCAGTGGAGGTTGAATTGCACGCTGAATCAGTGGAGGCCCATCTTGCAGAACTAGAACTGCATGCTTTGCTACCCAGCTTCACCAAAACATTCTTAACACCCTATCAGAAGGCAACCAACATATCTGGTGGTACAAATAGACCAAAAGAAACTTTCAAGTCCTTTGGTTGGGGTCAGAAGGTGAGCAAAGCAACCCCACTGATTATCATGCTTTAAAACCAATGGAAACATGATTTCCCTTGCATCACCCATAGCACCCACAAACATAAGGAATTGCCACGAATATGCAGTTCCTGTAAGACAGATATTCCATGTCTTGCAAGAGAAGCACAAGCCACCAACTTTGGATCTTGGCAGTAGCTTTGATAGTTTGCTCCCAAGTGTTTGTTGGTATCCCTGTTAATTGTGCCACCTCTGAGTCATTGGGGGTCAGGATTGTGACACACTTGAGGAGCTCTTGAGGAATTGGGATCCCTGTGCCCCCTCATCCAAAATAACAGGTAAATTTGTACTCCACACAACCTGCAAACACATCCTGCAAGATTAGGTCACATATGAATGAACACAAACTTGATAATATCTGACTTAGAGAACACGTAAGGATTTTGACCCAGCTCCAGACTCCACAAGTTCTGACTTGTAACTGGTATAGAATGCACATGTCAAATGGAATGTTTTCAAGAGTTCAGAATCAAAATCAATCTGCAAAAAAGGCCATAGTTACTTTCCTGCTGCAGGGTTTTCCAAATATTGCATGCTGGAATTCATAGATGAAAAGAGCACCTTAGCAACATCCATGTTGACAAGTTATCTGGGACTTCCTGCTGCAAAAGCACAGCACCTGCCTAACAAATCAACTGTTGCACAATCGTCAACAGCCTCCTGATGACATCAGCTAAGTGTGGCCAAGAGACAATTGCTCCTTGCACAAGGATAATTGAGTTTTTGGCTCCTGGTTGTAGCATGACCAACACATGATTGAACTTTTCATAGTATTCATATGGTCTAAGTGCACTCCAGCAGATGCCAGTGCATCCCGCTTCAGACTAGCTTGGCCATCCTTCCCAACCTGCATGCAAATTGCCAAAATACAGTGAAAACTCCAAAACTAACAAGTTAAAAGTAGGATTTTCATGGGAGGTTTGGAGACAGCCAACAGATCCACAAGACCTCATTTTGTAGGGATCCTGCCTACAGTCAACAGATAGCAAGAATACATACCAGAAAACCCATTTTGCAAACTCCAAACCACCACTTGTAAAACAGGCATTGTAATGGAGTGTGTTTTTTTTTGACTGTGTACCTACAACCATTTGTACATTTGCACTAACCATCTACATGCTACTCACCTAGTAGCCACCTATCATCATTCCTATCTACGTACATGATAGGTTAGCAAGGTGAAACCCAAGGTTAACTTAGTTGGGATTCATCCAAATTGAATCACAATAGGCTTCCAATCCATGGTCCACTGGTGGCTGTTGGGTCACTTTTGCTTTTAATTACAAGAGAGAGAGAGAGAGGTACATTTCTGAATTCTAACCAGCTGCCATGGGTAATTCTTCCTCTTCCTGATGCATGCAGATTAAGGGCGACTTTAGATGAGGGTCCAAGGTCCAGGGACCAATGAATTCAAGCAATCTTATTGGTCAAAAGCTTTAAATTGGTCCTAAGGCCTTTAGACAAGGGTCCAAGACCAAAAAGTGGCAAATTGAGGCTAAACCTACATGGCACCTCTTTTGGAGGGAAAATCAATTGGTTCAGACCAAAAAATAGTCTTCAAAGGGCGAGCTCCTGATTTGGAGAATCAAGAATCAGGCTAATGACCAAGGTATAGTCCAACTCAAGGATTCAATTTGCTTCAAATCAGTCCAAATTGGCTCCTAGGAAATTGGACCCTAGACCCTTGTCTAAAGTGGGCCTAAGATTAAGGGGCACTTTAGATGAAGGTCCAACAAAATGGAGCAATCTTATTGGTTGAGTCAAAAATTGAACTAAAGGTTTTAGATCAGGATCCAAAACCAACTCAACCCAATTTGAGGTGACATTTACATGGCTTCATTGTGGAGGGAAATTCAATTGGTCTAGATCAAAAAAATTTAAAAGAGAGCTCATGGTTTGGAAATCAAGAAATAAGTTAGGCTTCTTGTTTTTTAAGTTGAGATTGTGCAAGAATAGAAGAGATGTTGTGAATTGAAGATGTTGGAAACACACCCATCACTCCATTTTTTAGCACATTTAGTGTTGACATGGCTAGATTTGCAAATTCACATAAGGTTGTTGCATTAAGATTGAAAAATGTTTTAAAGTGAATGCAAAAAGTTTTGGTCATGAAAGGTGCACCCATTTTCACAAGTTGAAGCATTTACAAGAAATCCCTAAACTAGCTCCCCTCCCATAGAGATAACAAAGACGGAAGAAGGTGATTATAGTTATGATGAAAGAGAAAAATGGTGAAAATTAAAAGGCTGGAAAAAATTGGATGGATGATAAAATATTACATTTGATTACAAGGAGAAATGAAGCTTGAATTTGTCGAAAATACAAGAAAACAAAGTAAATTCCAATTTACTTGAAACCCTAGTTGTGCTTGTTTTGATAAACCCTTGTTTTGAAATGATTTTTTTATAAAAGATTTGAAACTGTATTTTTTTCAGATCTTAAACTTGAATGAAGTGATATTTTTTTTGAAATCAAAGTAAACAGGGAAAAAAAAATGATTTCATGCATTGCCATAGTTAAACTAGGATCACCAATATCTTGTGCCGATGTTCATCCATTATGTGTAAGTAGCAGGAAGCAAAACAAAAAAAAATGAAAATAATGAGAAAAATAAAAATGTCAAACTAATCATCTCCCATGTGAACCACACATCCATATATGAAACAAGGTAGTTTGTTTTGTTTCATAATTATGAGATCCACCAAATTGGGATGCATTAGATTGTGTTCTTAGTATCTTTGAAAAGCTCTCAATGAGGAGGGGTGCATTAGCTGGGTTTCATGACTTTTGGACGTGTGGTGTAAAAGTTCTTGAATATTGAATGATTTTTTCACTAATAATTAAATTAAATCATAGCTGAAAATTTCAAAGGAATTGAGATTTTCTTTTGGTGTTGTTCAAAAGATCTCAAGAAGCAGGACTTAATGGAATATATTTTGTAAAATTTGGACTTAGGATGGGGGAGATATTGAATTGTATTTTGTCACTGAAAATTCAAATAAATCACAAAAACCAAGTTTTGGAAGGAAAAGTCAGTTGAGAACATGGTCACACTTGGAGATCTACCATTCAATTCAAAGTGCAAGAAATTGGAATTTGCCTTTGCTATTGTTGGAAAGGTCTCAATGAGTAGGATTAATAGGAATTTATTTTGTAAGTTTTGGATTTAGAATGTGGGAGATATCAAATTCTAAGTGATTTTTGTCACTGCAAATTCAAATAAATTACAAAAAACCAGGTTTTAGAATGTCCTCTAAAGTGGCTCTAAGAACCAGAATTGTTCAAGTTGACAGATTACACGTTGAACAACAGCTTAGATGTCAGCATCCAGATTGGACATTCCAGAATAATCCACGGCAGCTGGGTGGTAGTACTGGAATGGGCTAGGCTTCTTTGCACATGCCCAGGTACAAATTAGAGTTGCAAGGTGCTGGTGGTGGTGATTGCTTGTGTGCAGGGCACACATTCAAAACCTACATTTTGTCTTTTCTCCTAATGGACTAGAGCTGTGTGCTTCTTTCATTTCATGTCAAAGCTCAGGACACAAGTTGCTGTACGAGGAATAACAATGTTGTCACTTATTGCTTTGAACCATTGGGAGATTATGTGTAGGGTAACTCTTGAGGACCAAGGCAGGGTATTATCAGAATAAGGGCCATGTGAGGCAATGGTCAAGCATGGACCTGTTTCTGGTAATGCCTTTGTGCAAGCGATGTAAAGGCCACAAAGAAAATCCTTAAAATTAAATCAAAACCTACAAGAAGAGAAGGAAACATCACCAAAAATTAAAAGCGTTAGAATACTCAAAATGTAAGAACCCACTCCAAAGAAAATACTTAAAATATAAGAACCCACTCCAAAGAAAAACAACAGCCTGGTCTTGTGAAGGAAAAGTTACATTGTCTAATGTAGCCTTCACTAACAGTAGACAAATTCTCTCAGGTCTTTACTCTCCTTGTAAGTACTGGTTTCACAACGTCAATCTCCTTCCTTCCAAACTCTTCCAAAGTAGATAAACATCCCATACAGGCGCTGTATATCACTCACTAATTTGGAGCACTGAGAATGTGGCTTACACATCTCTAGAAACAATTTGGTAGGTCTTCTGTGATGGGTACCTAGTGAATTTGAAAAGAATTCACAAGTTTACATTTTGTGAGGTACTGGGAATGCCTTGCATGATAGTTTAAACTTGCATTCTTTGAACAAAATTGAAGGTTGGAGAAATTGGGCATCATCAAAATTCGTAGTCCATATGAGATTTTTGTCACTTAAGCGCTCCAAGCTTGAAAACCCGCCTAGATTAAACAAATGTGAAATACACCTTGTAAGATTCCAAGACAAATTTTAATTGGTGTTTGCTTCCCAGGTCAGGGCATAAAGTCTACAGGGTGAAATTGGGGCGACCATCAATTTTAGTATGAGCTTAAATGCAATCAAACTCCTTATGTATGAATGTTAGACTAATGAGTCATATGTTAGAGCAAATTTAGCTTAACAAATTTACAAAGAGATATCTAGATTTCTTATTTGCTAATAACATATATCCCAAATCTAGTTGATTGGATGTTAGTTTCAATAGCAGCGATTCTAGATATTCAACAAAAGAAAGTGATTAGATAACAGGAGGGTAGCATAAGCCCTTTACTCTGACTTACCGAATGGTTATGTTAGTTATAAAGTTATAAAGAGGCTTCTACACCATTCTTGAGATTTAGAAATTTACAAAGTGGTAAAATTATATTATACATGCTACATTTTAATCTTTCACTTGCAATGTTATTACCTCAGAAAACCTTTCTGCAAGAAATTTCACAAATAAATTAATTTTGTTAAACATTAAAAATGTCTAAAAACTGCAAATGCCAAAAAAAGTCTATGCTCTGAGCCCCGCAAGGAAAGAACCATTTTAAAATGACGATTTTTTAATTGATCAATTCCTACTTTGTTGTAAAGTACTGCCAATTTATTCCTTTTTTTCTAAAGATTGGGAGGCGCAGTTCCTTCCACAATTCATAAAGGCCCAAGTGTGAAACCTTGACAATTATTTATAATTGTGCCTCATCATTTTCAGCAGGCACTACTCACAAAGTTAAGGTGCCTTCCATATACACTAAGAAATTTCTGTGAGTGCTTTATGGTGCTCAAATGCATATTACAAATCCCAATCATCAAATGCACTCATTTGAGGATTCCCTTGTAACACATGCTTGAGTGAGCAATATGGCATTGCTGTATATGCTGTTCTGCTTTGTTTGCTCGCGAACCTTTTTCAAGCCCAGAACAGGACTTTTGACTTTTTCACAAATAAATCCAGAGAATAACATTGCACTTTGGAAACTAAAATTGAACAAATACTTGCATTTGGACATTATCCCATGTGTTCTCAAAATCAAATACTTGGTTCTGGTATTTAACCACAGTTATCAAAAAAATCAAATACCTGGTTCAGATATGTAACTGCAGTTACCAATTTTTTGGGGAGAAGTCGAGTAACTGCCCAGGTTCTTTCATGAAACCTGATGGTGTTTTAGGAGTTTCAAATACCTGGAATCAGCAGTTCTTTGATTCTGATTTGTTTTCTTTTCCAAATATATAGAACCAATGGTTATTAAAAAATTCAAAGAACCATCCCCACACGAGTTATTTTATTGTGAAGAGAGTTTGGAAATTGCTAGCAACAACCAATGGGCTTTAGGAACTGCAGAGAGACAGAAATGAGAAGATGCTACTGGCCAGAGTAAATCATCACTCTCCATCACACATCATCCATTGGAACTCTTTTATGACTCAATTGTGGATGAACACCAACTTAGTTGACACCAGGTGGCACCTTGGTAACATATCCTGCCAAAAACTTAGTTCCTGTAGGTAGGTAAGTAGGAGAATAGATGGTTATTAACTAAGTGGGTGGATGTAGATGGGTACTACTAGATAGGTAGGTAAGATCTAGGGTGTTGTTAGTAGGTAGTAAACACAGAAACTCAGTCCCACAACCATGGTTAGGTAGGGAACTGGAACCCAATGGAAAAGTGTTCACTATCTACCCACCATTCATCCCTCACAGTTCTCTGGTGGATGCTGGTTCACTCTGGCCCACTTCAATATCTCCAGTGTTTATCCCCAGCTGTATGATTCCTCCCAATCCTTTTACAAGTGGCAGACTTTGGAAGCACCCAGACTGTTGGTGAAGTTAAGGTATGAAAGCAGTAGCTTTGGCCAGAGCAAACCAGCACCCACCAGTGAAGCATGCAGGATGGATAGTATGTAGACAGGAAACACTTTTTCATTGTATTTCTCTCCAACTGCTAACCATGGTGGTAAACGTGGTTAGCTATGTACTAATCATCGGCTGGCTTTTTTTCAAATAACTGCTGGGTAGGTTATTTGTTTGATTTTTTTTTTGGGATTACATAGGTTAACAATATCAATGTAACAAAAAAAATGGGTACTAATTATTGATTATGCATAAAGGTAGGTTATCAAATAACCAGTTAATTTTATTTTTTTTAATTATGTATCAGTATGTAAAGATTAATAACCCACCTAGATGATAGTCGAGTCATCTGGATAAGTTATTAGATTTTGAAATCTCAATTCCAGGCAATTATTTTAAAAATCAAGAACCGACTGGTAGGTTATTAATAACCGAGTTGGATAACTGGGTTGATAACTGAGTCAAAATTCAATAACTGGCCAACACTGGTACTAACCGTCCACATGTGCCTCTCAGTGTTGGGCAGGTTATTATCCTCAATTGGTATTATCCACAATTGGCATAGAAACTAAGAAACTCTAAACAAGGGCAATGAATCAAATGTGACACTGAGCTCGCCTCTACGCTAGGTTCAAGGCTCATTTCCAATGTTAGAATAAGTGTGAGAAACACCCAAAAAGTAAGTGAAAAAAACATGTTTCCAAACTACCTTACCCTAAGGTTAGTTTTGTCATTGAATAATCTTCAAAATAGTGAAATGAAATTTTGTGAAAATATGAAGTTGACGTATTGAAAATCATCATAATTATCATAAGCTACAATTTGAATAATTTCACTACTCAAATCACAATATTATAGTAGATGATGGAAAAATATATAATTTCAAATTTTAAAACGAATTCATTTTTTGAAAAAAATAATTTTTCATTTTGTCGATGTGGAAATGACCCTAGGTTACGATATTACATTGCAACATTTTCTTGTGTCAAGGATTTCCCTTCTAATGGCACTACATGTGTAAAGATCTTACAATAGTGACTATGAACCACTTCTTCTATGGCAACCTGTGCACCACAAATTGCAAGTTTCCAAAATATAACTTGCATGGGAATATAATTCCTACTTTCTTTCTTTCATGGGATTGTCACATGTTAATCCCACACAAGAAACATGTTTTGTTTCCATTCAATTGTGTTTAAACAAAGAGTAAACATAAAAATGTAGAATCGCCACACTCATGCTTCGGAATGTTTCTTACATTTCATGATAGATGGTGTAGGACCCTAGCTTTTATTTTTTAAGTCTTTGAAACTCACTAGATTTAGTTATAAGGTAGGTGAAGTTCATGTAAACCCACTAGGTCAAGTTCTTAGACACTAATGTAACCAATCTTCTTTGAACACAAGATTTGCAACTTAGTGATCAACTTCTTCTTGCCCTTTCCATTTCTTTTTGTTTTTTGATTTTTTTTGGTTGGTTTGTGAAAAAGAAACAATTACAAAATAAGATGAAAGGTACCTCCTCATGTGTGTATTTATATTAAAGTGTAGCACCTAGGACTAAATTTAGTAGTTCTTTAGGAAATGTGATTAATCCTTGTTTGAAACTTCAAATAAAATACATAGAATGAAAAATCAATTAATTTTCCTTTACATTCATTTAATCAATCACATAATATATGAAATTGAAAGGGCATATAATTTATTAAGTTACCTCTTGAACCCCCATGATGGC
>Ga0209611_10001367_pt1 | contig 41168 bp, 25 predicted proteins | sample S1TSphgellanicum_3_FD_187693 | JGI IMG/M metagenome (GOLD analysis project Ga0209611, IMG submission 187693) | Host-associated microbial communities from peat moss isolated from Minnesota, USA - S1T2_Fc - Sphagnum magellanicum MG (SPAdes) (version 2) | ecosystem: Host-associated > Plants > Peat... | reverse complement strand
AAAACCTTTGAAACTCAATCAATAATGTTTTGAATTAGAATATAAATTTAAGATTCCAAAATAGTAATTCGGAATTCAAATATCAATTTTAGATCAAATAATTTTTTTGAAGTTAAATAACAAATTTCAGAATTGAAATGTCAATTTTCAGATTCAAATAATGATATTCAAAATTAGAATGTCCATTTTAAGACTCAATTAATATTTTTTTGAATTCAAATATTAATTTTGAGAATTCAAAATAATAATCTGGAATTAAAATTTCAATTTTCAAGTAAATAATTTCTTAAAATTTAAATTAAAAACTTCAAAATTCAAATATCAAATTTGAAGTTCAAATAAAAACAGTTAAAATGAAGTTGTTGATTTTTAGATTCAATAAAGTTTTTAAAACTGAAATGATAATTTAGAATTCAAATATCAATTTTTAGATCAAATAAGTTTTTTGAATTTAAATAATAATTTTCAGAATTGAAATGTCATTTTTTAGATTCAAATAACAATATTCAAAATTGAAATGTCCATTTTTAGACTCAAGTACTAATTTTCAGACCTGAATTTATAGTTTTGAAAATACAAAATAATAATTTGGAATTTAAATTTCAGATTTGAATCAAATGATTATTTAAAATTTAAATGAAAATTTTTCAGAGCTGAAATATAAATTTTCATATTCATATAAAAAAAATTTAAATTAATTTTTTAATTTTTTAATCAATTAATAATTTTCTGAATTGAAATACTAATTTTTGGATTCGAAAATATTAATTTAAAATTCAAAATAATTTTTTAGATCAAATTTTTTTTTTTGAATTTAAATTGAAAATATCATATTCAGATTAAAATTTTCAAACTCAAGTACTATTTTAAACAATTCAAATAATCATTTTCAGATTCAAATATCACATTTCAAATTCTAATATTCTTTTTCAAAAATTAAAATAACAATTTTCAGAATTGAAATATCAATTTTCAGATTTGAATAAAAAATTCAAAGTTCGAATATTAATTTTGAGATTCATTATATGAACAATATACATACGTATGCATATTATATATATATATATAATTTTAGTACATACATTAAAATACACCCCTATGTCATTGTAAAATATCTTTAGGATGCAACTAATTTTGTGACTATTGCAACTAATGGGACATATCAACCTATTAATGGATGAAAATTAATGTAAAATTAATGTAACTAATAGGATGAAATTTTTAATAGTTGCATCATAGTTAAGAAAATGACCAAAATAGTTGAAAGTTGGTCGTGTAGTTGCAAGTATTCCCAAATTTAATCGCAAATGACTACAAGTCGCATGTAGTCATAAATGGAGTGGTTACATTTTGGCTGATTTCTACTAGTCTGAGCATTGCAGTGGTAAAACTACATTTGAAAGTTCAAGCAAAAAAAGACCATTCCGATTGAATATCGTGTCTATTAATAATGTCCAACAATGAATGCTATGAACGTCATTTGATGGCCTTATATTTCTAGTAGGTTTGGGTCATATGTTGTTGTTGGCAGTGGATTTAAATATAACCATTGTTACCTAATTAATCTTTCTAATTATCTTATTATCACATTCACTATCAATGTTGCATTTGTAACAAGATTTTCTAGTTGATTACATGTTAGGTCATTTGTGAGGTTTTCCAAGTTGGTTGTTATGTTCAAAAACAATTTTGAAAAAGGGATTAGAACTATGTATGTGTTGAAGGTAAGAGCAACAATAACTTGAACATATTGATCCATTTCTTGTATGTTTGCAATTTGTGTCAACACATAGTATTTATGATTTTATTCAAAGGGAATCAAGTACATTCAAGATGGTCATTATTGGGATTTACATCAAATCTTCAAGCTTATTTACCTTGATAGTTACATATGGTTATGAAGCTAAAAACATCCAAGCCTTGACTTTGTTTCAAGAGTTTTCTGGCCAATACATGGATCTTGTGCAAACCTACCATACTAATAAACTAGCAATATTGACAATCAAGAACATTGGGAATGCCATATATGGGAAGCATCAACTAATAACGACCTATTCATCCATACATGATTCTAGTTCATAATAATAGTGTTGTGGAAAATTTGACAAAAATGCACCCAAAAAAAAACCAATGCATAAGATTTTAGCACAATATTTAAAGTAATGGAACTGTGAATTTTTTGTTTTCTAACTTGTAGCAAAGTTTGTTGTTGTTTTGTGACTACTAATAGTTCATGGTTATGTTGTAAGTTTTCAGAAAGCTAAGTATTTTAGTGAATGTGTCATGTTTTGACCAATAGGGATGTTGCTTACTATTGCTATGTGTGCAAGTGTTTGGTGGGGGCCAAGGTAAAAGCTTGGATATAAGCTACAAGAACCAACAATTGAGGAGGAACTCAATTACATTTTATATGGGCTTTAGATCTAGTGATTACCAAGTAGGGGGACATTAATTGTTAAAATTCTACACTAGTTACTTATGTCAAACAAGGTTTTGGAGGGGGGATTAATATGTAGGAGGAATTTTTTTTTCCCCACCCTATTATTACCTAATTTTTTAACATGCACATATTTCAACCACCTTATTTTTATTTTTATTTTTTTTGCATGCAGTTTGAATAACCTATATTCATTTAAATTTTAATAAGCCTAAAGTTGGAAAGGGAATCAAAATTGCTCTTTAGAGGTGAATCATTTGCACAATGAATTGGGAAATGTAAGAATAATTGCTTTGGTGCCTTTTATTACTCCATTTTGCAATAGGTAAGGTCAACACATTTTGTGGCCAATGCAAGTTTGATTTTCAATAGTTTTTGATACACAAATGAAATAATACAAACAAAACAAGAAACCTAACCTAACAATAATTCTTATTATTTTGCAACATAACATGTTTAACACCTCACATGATCAAAGTAAATTATAAACTTATTACTTCTAACCCATTATATATGATGGGTTTAGCATATTTATTATGATGTTTATTAACTTTGCACATCATGTTGATGTTGTTAATGATTCCTTATGACCCAATACATTGTCTCATAGACTTTGTGAACTTTGTGAAATGGTTCACAAAGATATATGAGCTTGATAATTGATTTCTCAATAAGTTAAATGTAATAGATCATATCTAAATTATGAATGAGAAATGAAAGTGAGAGAGAGGCACATGAATAAAAATACAATTATAATCCTAGGATAAAGTTGAATGAACTTGTTTTCCAAAATAATTAGAGAACAAGGCTTCCATTGATAATAAATAGAGGTTGTAAGATTTAACAAAAAAATGGAAAACAATACAAGAGCTCCTAAGATCTATTAATTGAACTTATTAACAATTGTTACCTAAAAAGTTTAGTACATATGAATCATATTTTTCTATTTTAAAAATATATAAATGGAAACCCTACATTTGGTATTAAAAAATATTATACCATTTACGATAAAAGGTATAAAACAACTTATATTTTTACTCATGTATTTTATAAATTCAAATAAGAATGCACACTTACTTATCATTGTTTGTTTGTAACTTCAAAACTCTAACAAAGTTCAAGGGTACACAAGGACTTTATATGATCTGTTTTAGAGACCTCATATATCTTGTCTAAACTTGTATATCAAACTAAGTCTATTAGTAAAAATCGTGGGATATTCCATTATGAAATGTGAAACTTAACCTTGAAGTTCATTAAGTAAAAAATTATATCTACATTTGTACATTTGTTTCATTTGTGGATGTTGGGTTTGTAGGTGTATGGTTTTGCTCATCCAATACACAACAATTTTGGATTCAAATATTGGGATTCTGGACTTGAACTTGGATATTGGTAATTTGGAGTTGCATGTTGGATTAAACTATTGGAGTTTTGGACATTTGAGTAATATATTGGGATATTGGTTTTGAAAATTGCATATTGGTATATAAGATATATTGAGATGCTAGTTTAGATGGGTTTTGAATCAAACTAAAAATCTAATTTGAGGATTGTAATTGAATGTGTTGTATATAAAATTTTTGTTTTGAAAGTTTTTTGAATATGTAAATTTTTTATTAAAGTTAAAGTTTATACTTTTGAGTTTTTTATTACAATTTTTTAATAAATTTCTTCTCCTTTTTTTAATTTAGTTTAATTGAAGCCCAAATTCAATGAACTAATTCACTTTTTAATTCACCAAAGTTAATGAAATATATATAAGGGTTTGTTTTGAAATGGTTTGAATATATCAAACCTATATTCCAAATGAAGTTTAGAGTTGTTTGTTGATGACTGTGATGGTTTTAGTTGAATTTTCATAATTGTTTGAAAGGTTTTCTTGATGCATAAAACATGTATTAGAGTTGATTAAAATTTGAGCTCATCATTCTTGTTTTAGCATTCTAGAAAGTGCATCATGCGATTAACTCAATCAACTTTTATGAATCAAGTTCAAAATCAAATATACATATAGTTGATAACTTCACAAAGTCATTCTACAAAAATATAGTCCTAAGTCCATCACCACACACTAGTCACCACTAGCACCCAAAACCATCAACTTAACACCTATAAATCCACACACAAGCATAACAAAAAATCCTATTATCCAAAACAATGTTTGAGATAATAAGTCTTCATGCTTTAAGGTTGAAGGTTGAATTTGAATCAATTAAACTTTTGACTAAGAATTTAAAATCATAATTAATTTTGGAATCATAGTATCATTGTTTAGGTTTTCAACTTTCATATCAAGTTTTTTAGTTTAGTGATTAGGATATGGCTTGATGTTTTGAATTGATTACTAGCATTTGGGGTCAAATTACTATTTAAATTTAAATTTGAATTTGGGTCAAATGATAAACCTTTGCATTGGGTTTATGTGGAGATTAACAATCAAAGTTTAACTCTTTGGGCTTTAAATTGAAGAATCTAAAATTTGTCAAAATCAAGGTTCAAATGACACTAGTAGAATAGAATTGATGAGTTCCCCATGAAGCCCAATTATTGAATAAATAGAAAATAATTATGACCTTATCTGTATATACATTTGAATGGTTACACACCAATCAACCCTAACACAAAATAGGTACATTTGTGCAAATCAAGGAATTCACAATAAAAACCTTGTTATGAATTCTACAACTTATGATCATATCCTATACCTAATTGAAATCAATTAAGTTGCATGGTAGTGATTGGGTAGCTAGTTGTCCTTTAAATTGCCCAATGTTCATTGAACAAAATAAACCAAGTGCAATTCACCCCATATCAAGATGAAATTTCATAGGGAAAACAACAACAATGGGTTAATCACACTATGCATTACAACACCTAAGCTTTTCAAAAACAAGATGAACATTCACTTGGAACAGAAAAATATCACACATGTTTTTCAATCCCCACAGCTATTCAATTTAGAAAACAAAAATCCCAATGAATTCAATGGATACAATTTCACACCATAATCAAATAAAAAATCGTCCAACACTAGAAGCTTCACTAACATTGTTGTTGTAGCCACTCTCCCACCGTCTATTTGTACATTTAAGTCTCATGTTTGCAAGTTGAATAGATAAGAAGTTGTTTAAATTATGTGATCAAATAGTTCCAAAAAATAGCAAAGACCCATTGATAATTCACAATCCATGTTATTACAAATTTTTTAAAATGCAAATCATCAACTCCATAATGAATCACCCATTGAATGAGCCAACCTACCTACTTTGATGGAGGGATGTCAATTTGTCAATTTTATATATTGTAATACAAAGGTAGCTTCAACCCATGTATGTTGAATAATTAATTAATTTTTAAAATTCCATTTCAAAAATTTGAATATTCCAAAATATTTTATATATATTCTTTCACCCAAAACAGTTTTGATTTCTTTACTTGAAATTTTCAACATTTCTATAAATAATATAATTTGTGTTGAAGTTGCCAAGGCACGATGCTATTCAACAATTTTGTGCAGGGTAAAACCCTACCATGTGGACATTCTCAAAATAAGGGGCCTAGGGCGAGGCAATAACCAAGTTTGGCCCCAAATTTTGGGAATGTCCTCCACATGTGAGCTTCACCTCTCCTAAAAGATGAGGTGAAGGTTATCATGAACTTCAACATACGAAGATCACAAGGTGCAGGAATTGGAGGGTTCTCACATCTAGAAGTAAGTGTAAGATCACACTCTTGAGGAGTAGGGATAATAGGTTCCTCGTCTTTTCTAGGAGGGATATTCATGGACATAAGGTGCCCTCCAAAAACACTAGGAAGAAGTTTCTCCAAGTGCTTTGGGATCGCTGAAAACTCAGTTAGTAACTAAACAACATGACTAACATCTGAAACAAAAATATGTTTAACCCTAAACCCTAAATGTTTTTCATAACCCTAAACCCTTTGATGAGAGGGTCTAACAGGGGAAAGGAATAGGATCTAATGATTTGGTGTCCTTGTACTCCTAACCTAGTCTGACCTCAACTTGTGTGTGCAAGTGTCTGAAATTTGTCACTAGATGAGATGATACTACGACTTGTTCATTTTGTATTCAGATGATGTGCGAATGGTGAAGTAGCATCACATATGGCATCATGCCATAAACTTGATAGATATTTCTAGCATGCATCATGTTTCAATATCAAAATGGCAGATAATATTCCCATTATGCTTATTGAAGCAGCAATCCCATCTCATCCTTCAATAAGATTGTAGTGAGATATTTGAGGGAACAACTGATGAACAACCTCGTGGAGCCAATTATCACAGTGGACATTTGTGAAATCCCTAGTTCCTGTCAATTGTAGACAAACAAGCCACCTTGCATAGAATTACATTCCTGCCACAAGATAGCTCACAAACTCAGAAAAATCTCTCTCACACCTTAGCCTACATCAAAAACCCATCTGCCAAATTGAGCTCTTTTGTCTTCATCTAGGATTTCTCTGAAGGGCTTCTTAAGTTGCTGAAAAGAAGAAGAGCTCATGCCTTTGGCTGTAAACAAAACCTGAAGTACCTACCTAATTGTCTCACAAAAATCAAGAGAAAAGTAGATCTAGTGTATGCCATGATACCAAGGGACCTTTCTGGTCATACATAGCCAGGGTGGTGCAAGGAGAGACCACAGCATCTAGCTGAACCACATTCACCTGTAAATATCCACACGGAAACCTGTAAGATACTACAATTCACAAACCACATAGCTTTCTTTACACATCTTAAACAGCACAGCTTCTTGACAATTCAAAGTGGAGTACAGAGTTGCTGGATCAGCACGAGACACCAATGGTTTTTCTTTTCTTACTGTGGTGAACGGAAAATGGAGCTCCCTTTTTCCTTCTCCCTTCAAATCACACTGCACAAATTGGGTATCTGACAGATCTAGCCCAGCATTGATCATCTGACTCACCCTATTAATTGTCTTTTTAGTTCTGCATGGATTTTGGGGATGGATGGTCATGATCATCAATCTAGGCACAGAGTGTATGTATGTGCCTGCCTCACCATTCAGTAGCTCAATCCATGTGTGCCCTTGTTGTGAGATTGCAATCGATCCAAGAGTACACTCAGTCCCCCACAGATTTGAGATAGATGTTTGAGCATGAAAACCAAGATCCCACTTGCCAGCAGCCAGTATAGATGTATCATTGCAGCAATGTATTAGCCACACAATCCTCTTCTCGTCAGGGGCTGCTGAATTCAACAAGTTACTCACTTTTCTATCCTTCCTCCCATCTCAACATTACCATGAATTCTGAAGGCACTGAGGCAATGCAAAAGCACTTGGGGTTCAAAGGGCATCATATTGATCACATCCTCTGCCTCCTGCAATTGGCCAGCACATCGAAGAAGATCAACCATCCATGCAAGCATACTGCTCTGCAAAAATTGCAGAAATTTGTCAACTGAATCCCACAGATTCAAAGGCCTTGAACAGATGACATCTATGGATACAGTTCCAGTGCCTTTGTCCCTTGCCCCACATTCCAAAGAATCCCAGAATTATGACATTACTGTGTGACCATCTTAGTGAGCACTCTCCAGGGATACTCTATGCTCCCACATTTGGCACACATTTTCACATATCCCAGAGTCATTTCACTCCAAAAGATAGAACTCAGTGACATGATCCTATTGAACACTCTCCTAGCATCCTCTAGCACACTCCCACATTTGACATACATATCGATGAGGATATTACCGCCCATGTAATGGTTTTCATGTGGCCTTTTCTGTCTCTTTTTAGTCCCATTACAAGGCACAATGGACAGGTCTTCATGGGTCTACATGACCCAACCAATCATTGTTCAAAATCCACCATGCCCATTGTTCAAAATCCACCGTTCCCATTGCGCAAATCATGAGAACCATTCCATTATGGAATGTGCTGGATAGAGACCATTGTGCACATTTGGAAAATACCGGGTTTTGCCCAAATTCCTCAAGGGCACCTTACCAGGCAGAATTGCCTGTATCTGGCACATCCCATAATATGAAAATATTAGATTCATATCCCACTTTGCATAATCTGTTCATGAACCTCTTCCAGTGCTGCAGTATTATCAGTTGTAGTTCATTTACAATTGAACCATAATGGGTTTCCAATGGATGGTGGAGTGCTGGGTGCTGGGTCAAGAAATCAATTTTGCTGCCTTCCCATCAATCCTTTACATACCTTAGTACATGCGAAGCTACATGGACAGCTTCCACACATGTAGCATCCACTCAAGTTCAAAGTTCAATTAAAAGTTCCAGATTTCATACCGAAAATAGAGTTTTCCTGAATATTCCAAAATAATCTTTATTTTCCTTCACAATTTTTTTTCTTTGATTTTTTTTTGGGAGAATTTCAACATTTCTACAAATAATATAATTAGTTTTGAAGCTGCCTCGGTACCATGGTAGTTCTCATTACATTATACAGTTTCAGTTGTAGCTCCACTGGTACTCCACTAAGTAGCTTCTGCAGCTGCTACCCCAGGAACAAGTAGTGAACTTAAATTGCTCACCATTGGCATAGGTGGACACTATGGCCGCTACCCCTAAGTCATGTACAAATTTGGTGCTGGGCAAGCAGACAGTCGTTCTCCTCTCTTGCAAACTTCTGTTTCAAAACCAACAATTTGTTGGCTCTGGCTGTGAGGGAGAGACTGCAGAATGATCCAGAGTTCCTTCCTTCCCACAAGAGGGTTACTGTCACTATAAGCCCTGCCAATATCACAGTGAGGGTTTTCTACTATAGATTTGGGGGTCCTCAAACCAACATGCACAATTTGTAAGTCATGACACAATTGCATGGTTTGCCATTTGAAAGAGACTGTACAAAGGATTCATATGGGTCATAAGTCTGAAAATACTTCAGTAGGTTTTTAATACAATTGCTTTGATCACACAGTGCAAATCATAGATATAGCTCTGTTGACATTCATCACTGGACTCACAGATGTATTGTATGCAAATAGATCAGGCAATTGATAAGGTTGGTGAAAACGAGATTATATTAACTGTCTTCAGTAGTTGACAGCAAAATTTTGGTTAAATGTTACAAATTGGAGGAACCAATAGCTGCTACCACAAAATTTGAAGCCATGCACAATGATGCCAATGGCAAATGATTTAATAACTATGGCAGCTGAAAAATTTGCAGTTTTCTCATTGACCCTTTTTCAAAAGGTTTCAGCTTCATCTATTAGAATCATTCTGGCAGTTCAAACAATACCTGGATAAATTTGTAGAGGATCAAATGGGAAGAGTACACTTGTGTGATATCCTTACAGGCTTGGAGTTCCCTCAGAAATGTGCTGAAGTGTTGCAAGTGAAAACTCAGGATCTGTTTGGTAGAAAACAATATCCCCACTGTCTGAAACATAATGATCTTCTTTCAAGCTTGTAAGCAGAGGCTCTACTAGATGCAAGGGAATAGGACCTGATTTTTTGGGGTCCCTGTAGTACTGACCCAGTACAGGCTTGATTGCTTCCGTCTACAAGCAGCACAAACACAGTGAGTCAGCTTTTCATCATTAGATGACAGTAACATCACATTATGTTTAGAAATTAGATGGCCATGCGACCAAGTATAGTCTTGATCAAATATTGGCATGTTAACTAGCCTACAATACATGCTGATTGGAGAGATAAGAAAAGCAGAATAATTACACAACTGGACAAAACCAATAGAAAAAGAAATAAGTACCGCTTCTATAAGATGGTAGTGAGGGATTTGAGGGAATAAATGATGGACAACATGAGTCCCAATATCGTGGTGAATATTATTGAACCATCCATAGTCCCTGTCAATTGTTGACAGGCCACCTCGCATGTAATTCCATTCCTGGCATTCAAATGCAAACACACTCATCAGAGACTGCAAGTATGTCTAAACACCCATGCATGAAATTCTTTCTCCACAAATTACGAAGGCCATCATGTCTTCAGGTGCATAAAAGTGCATACCATGCCCCGGTACCAAGGGACCTTTTTCTCATAACCATGGTGGTGCAAGTATGTCACCACATCTAGCCATACCACATTCACCTGCAAGTAACCCCCCACAAGAGAACAGGTGAGTTACTACAGGTAATAATTCAATGCCTTATTCAACTTCATCTTAAAGAAGACAGCATACAAAGATCTGATGGAATGTGTTCCAACAATGGTATATACATGATGCATGAAGTGAGGACTATGCAACCAAATTAGAGAAAACCAAAAACATCATAAGATGGACTTGGAGCTGAAGACACATTATTTGACAGTAACCAGAATCAACAAAGTTTGGAATGCATGCATTAGGGAAGCTGTGGATGCTTTCATAACAGTTCATTCAAACTCCACTACTTTTGAGGTACATCAATACCTGAACCCTTAATGTGAAATCAATGGAATCACAGCAAATGTGCATAAGACCAAGCCAGAGCTCAGTTGATAGAAATAGATCCACCAACTGGTTGCAGCAGTTGGTGGATCTTTTTCTAAGCTTGGTGGCTGCAAGTCAAATTCAACAAGTCTCTTCAATCATTAAGGACTCACACCACAAAATTAGCATATGGAGGAAATAAACCATACTGTACTATTTGGCCTACTTCGGATGAGGTTTGAGTGATCACCCAGTAAGGCACAACATAGAGCTTGAGCATCCACAGGGGGCCAACGATAAAGGTGAGACCCACTAGAGTTGCCAGCATGGCAGTCCAGCAAGCAGTAGATGTCATCACATCCTTAGCTTCGTTTGGTACAAACAAATCACTTTTGGGGTCAAAATGTGAACCCTTCTTGCCAGGACTCCTTGACCACTGCACAAAAGGAGTTATCATTAGCCATGCAAGAACCTTTGTCATAATGCTGAAGACAGAGGACTGCTAAAAAAGCACATGAACAAATTAGGAGAGTTGAATGGGGTGTAATTTAAATTAATGCCCAGGAAAAAAAACCAATAAATTCCAAGCAAGAAAAGGAAAAGGCTTTTATTAACTAGGTTTGATTGCTTTTGAAGGATTACAAGGAGATGTGGAAAATGGAGGTGAAATTTTGGATTCCAGGCTCTGCAATACCTCATGCCATACTCGACCAACATGATCTCCCTGACATGGATCTAGGGGTACAAGAGTAGAAGAGTACCAACCAGGTAAAATGGATATGCTAACATGGCCCAAGGAAAGGACAGACGCCCTGTCTTTGCCCAAAAGTCCATATCTTTGTAGATAGACTCTGAAATCTGTCATGACAACAAGTAACTTTTCAACATGCCAAATGCACTGAGCAAGAAGCCTGTTTCTCTTTCACTCTCTGTTTACAGGTCAGCCAACAACAGTAGTTCAGACGTTGCGACAAATTGCTTTAGGTTGGGGGAAAGGATAGTCTTACAGGATGCCAGGACTCATCTTTCTCCACATGGCCATGGTTTTGGTGGTGTGTGCGGTGGCTGACACGCCTATTGTTCCAATGGGAAGACAACAACCAGTAAAATCACATAGTTCAATAAAGGACTTGAATGGTATGACTTAGATTTGTACAAAACTGTTAGTGCATGCATCTGGTTGACCATGCAGCAACAACTTCAATGCCAAGTTCAAAAAACAAAAACAAGAAAGGGGGGGGTGGGAGAAAGAGGAAAAATGGTCTAACCAGCCATGATAAGGAACCAAAATAGATGAGTGCGTCAAATGGCCAACAAGATTATTCAGGTTCTTGTCATTGGAGAAGCTTCCATGGCCACTGTGCACAATCAACCCCCCACACACACCAAGCACAAAATCAGGACAGACTCTGAGTAACATTGCAGCCGTATTATCAGCATAATACTGATATTCTCAGGGTACAATTCATGCATGTTGGCCACAAAGTTCATCAGAAAATCCAACCTCATCATAAGCATGCCATGCTTGCTTGTGAGGGTTCCAAGGTCATGACAGAGTCACAGTTTCTGGCACAGAGAGTTGATGGTTTGGAGAAGAAGCCTTTAAAATGTGTTCAGTCTATTCTCAATTCAGACATTTTGCAAGAGGAAGGCCCGCTGCACGGATGACGATTATGATGATGGTCCATTTTTTTCTTGTAAACTACGATGCAGTCCAGACGAGGAAGGAAGGAAGGAGGGGGAAAACAACATAAAGAAGGGGGTTCAGAAACAACAGCGCACCAGTCGTGTCCGAGGACAAAGAGGGCCCAGAACATTGTGCCTTGCGCCAGCCAATACAAGGGCCAAACGAACCAATTGTTGAGGTAAGCAGCTCCGGCCGCCAATCCAAACACAATTGCGACGTCTCTGGCCACGAAACTCATGGACTTCCATACATTCTTTTCCCAGCAATGCTTGGGAATGGCAGCTCGAATGTCAGCCAAAGTAAATGGAGGAATCGCCGATGGATCAAACTCCCTCTTCTCATCATCATCACCATCATCTTCTGCTGCTCCCGGTTCTTCCGTTGGAAGAGTAAGAGGCCTAAACGGTACCGCCACCATAGCCACCACACCACCATTCTCACTTCTTCTCCTACTAGTAGTACTAGTCCACTTCCTTCTCCTCCACCTACTCAACTCCAAACCCAATCCAAGCCCTGGAACAACAGAAGAAGAAGAAGAAGAAGAAAGTGAGAGGAATCCCGAACACTTCCTATGCAGCTCTGCATTGTACACAACTGAAGCCACTGGTGTGGAAGCTGCTCCTGCTGCTACTGTTACGCCTAGCATCTTCCGAGCGACCATAGTCGCTGTCATCGCCGCTTGCTTCTCCACAAGAGAGAGAGAGAGTCTGAGGCGGAGGAGACAGGAGACGCTAGCCGCAGGGCCCAGACAGAAGAGAAGCTGCGAAAATCAACTCCCTTCAACCGGTCCTTACCCAAAGCTCTCTCAAGCGATGAATGCTCCACAACACAAGCGGCATTGCAGTCCACACAAATGCGCGCGGCGTGGCCCGGTTAAGAAACCACCAACAAGAGGTACTACTAGTGAGCCTGTCAGTCGGCCAGTACTTTAGACCTCGCCTCGTTCTTCTCAAGTGGGGCTCAAATTTCTTTGCACTTCTTTCTTTCCCCTTCCTTTCATTCAACTTGAGAGAAAGAAACAAACAAACAAACAAAGTTACTTCCCTACCTACTTCTCTCCCTAAAGAAGTACTTGTTTTTCTTTATTATTTTTTTCGACCCACTCCCCTGCCCCACCCACCCACCGCCTCCTCAAATTTGCAAAAGACATTTTTGCCGTCGGAATAGTCCTGCCCTTCTTGTTATGGACTCTGTAACTGGCTAGAGCTGCCGGGTTATCGCATATAATCCAGCTGTGGGAATGGCGAGATTATGCGTGGTAACTATGCAGCTCGAGCTGATTACAAGGCATAACTGGTTATGTCGTGTATGGGGCTAAAATTGCTATAAACTAGACATCATGGGTTTTCATGTGGCCTTTTTTCTGCCTGTTTTTGGTCCCCCTTACAAGGCCCACAATGGACAAGTAGTCATCTTGGGTCTACATGACCTAACCATTGTTCAAAATCCACCATCCCCATAATGCAAAAAAAATAAAAAATTCACATGCCCATTCTGTATATCCACATGCCCATTATGCAAATCATGAAAACCATGTGGTTATGGAACATGCCGGGTACAGGCCATTACACCCACGAAGGTGCCCATGAGGAATTTGGGCATAGGTAGGTAGCATTTGGTTGGTCTGTATTTTGAGGTGAGTGGCAGCCTGGGTTTTTCTTTTTCAATTTATGATTTTTTTTAAAATTGCTGAACTTTTCCCCCCTAAATTAGCAAAAATAGTCCAATTTACACTAGAAAAAACCTCCCCCAAAAAAATCCAAAATTTCTCAGGAATAAATAAATAAATAAATAATCTGGTGGTCAAGGGGTAGGGAAGATGGGCATTTGTAGGTAGGTAGGTACCTTGTAAGATGGGCCCTTGTGGTAGGTATCTAGTAGATATGATTGGTCACTTTGGCAGGTACCTACTAAATATAATTGGTCTGATTTCTCACTCCGAACAGTAGCCTACCATTCTCCATGAAATTTCATGGAAATTTTGGAAATTGTTTGTTAGTTCCGGGAATTTGGTTGTCAAGTGTAGGATGAGCCCCCCCCCCCCCCCCCCCCCCCCCCCCCCCCAGTGGGGGCCATTGCCCCAAATAAGGGGCCTAGGACAAGGTGGAGCCCCCTAGAACACCGCCTTTGTGGAATGTCCTCACTCACTCAAGGGCCACTCAAAAGCACATTGAGACGAGACTAGGGAGCCATGTAGTAAAAAAGCACAACTTGGGAAATGTTATTTATTAGAAGCATAAGAGCAGCTCCAACAATTCCATTGGAAATCACTTGCAATCACTAAATATAACATCGATTTTTAACCTAAATATTTACCCCTTCCCCCACACATAAACATTATATAATTTACACATTATTTTCTTAATTAAAATTAAAAATGAATGACAAGCAAATCGACTTGTTGTTCTTGATTGTGGCCAGCCACCCAAAAGCATGAATTTCACGTGATAGAGGGCTTTAGGGCCGTTCATTCACCACCATGGCCATTGTGACTTGAAATGGCCCAATAATACCATTTCACGTCACAATGGTGGTGGAGGGCTCATCCAAACGGCCTTCTTCAGCAAACCGCTAGTGCTGCTCTAAGTATGTCACAAGGTGTGGGAGCAAAGGCACCGTACACCTACTTGAGGCCTCTTTTATAGGTCTAAGGAGGCCTCTTTTGTAGGTCTAAGGTACCCCTTGGTTTTGAGGAGGCATTATTCAAATACTCTAAATATTTGAGGGAATTTCTTTCAATGCTTTTTATGACCTTTAATTTTGACCCCAATAAATAATAGGGTGTGAAAATGTAGCACACAAGTTCAGAAATTTTGCAATGAGGCTTTTCTTTGTGTTGATTTTGGCAACAAAGCCTCAACCCTAACCACTATAGTATAGCTTGGTGTCTTAATAGAGCATGAGGAGAAGGTGGTCCAGTTGGGATTTTAAACTGCCAATCGTCTGCTTCATAGCCTTACCCTTTAGCCGCTGGGTAGCTGAATGTCCTCACATTGAGCCTCTTTGATTGGCCCATCACATTAAAAAGTTGGTCAGCTTCACAGCCTTACCCTTTGGTCGCTAGGTTAGCCAAATGTCCTCACACTTAGCCTCTTTGATTGGCCCATCACAAAAAGTTCTGAAACCTTGGAGACTTCTCAATATAGAAAGTATTCTCTCCAAATATAGAACCATGTAAGTCTCAATTTTCAACAATCTACAAGAATACAAGATTTGCTCAAAGCATATGGGATAAATTCAACAATCTACAAGAAGGGAAGATTTGGGCAAAGCATATGGGATCAATTCAACAATCTACAAGAAGACAAGATTTGGGCAAAGCATATGGGATCAATTCAACAATCTACAAGAAGACAAGATTTGGGCAAAGCATATGGGATCAATTCAACAATCTACAAGAAGACAAGATTTGGGCAAAGCATATGGGATAAAAGTGAGGTGCTATTGGGAACATGTTGAGGAACACCTTGAGAACTAGGGGAACATTTTGCAAACCCATTAAGAACTTGGTGGAAACAAAAAAAAAATTTTGGGAAACATTCAACAACCCCCACCCTCCTCAAAAGACAAAAAAAAAATTTGGTCTATTGGGTGCATGCTACAATTTCTCATTGGCTGAGCAGAATTTCTATTCCTAACTCTTATCCATCACCTATTTTGGCCTAGGTTACTAGCAAGGGCATGAATTATGGGGGACATGCCTTATATTGTTGGCCCCAAGTGTGAACTGGTCACCCAACTAATTTTTTCCTTCCATAACCATTTTTTGTAATTTAATTAAATTTTCAATGACAAAAATTACTCAAAATTCAATATCTCCAAAAATTTCCAAATCACCTTCATTGAATCACACCTGCTAATGGATTTCCAACAATACCAAAAATGTACCCAAATTCCCCTATATTTTTTAGTTCTGATTTAAATAAACTTCAATGAGAAAGTTGTTCAATATTCAATAACTTCTCCATCATAGGTGGAAATATTATGGAACCACCTCGTTGCACCCCTCCTCATCCAAGGCTTTCCAACATTACAAAGTGTGCAACAAATGTGTATACTCTTATGTGAGTGAAAAAACATTTTGATCATCTAGATTTGGAATATGCATGACTTCTATATGTATTTGTAGTTAATCTAAATTTTAAAATCAACAAATTCATATTCGCTAAATGAAATATATATATATATGCCTTGATAAATAAATTGTTGGAATTTTTTTTATGCATATCTATTTTTTTCACAAAATATTCCTTATTGATATCCTGGACCTAACCTTAAAACATGATATTTGGCAAACGACGATAACTAGGTACCCACACAACCAACCAACCAACCAACCAACCAACTTCCCTCACACTGGCCCCCTTTACATTACATAATATGAATGTTGTGACGGAAGATCCTGTATGAAAACCAAAACAAAATGAAAACTCCAAACTTGTGAATAGCTTTCTCCACCACAAAGAAATGCTCGTAGTAGTGAAGGGACCTAGCATTACGGCCAAGTTCAAGTAACCTTATTTGACCGAAGAATCCTTATCAAAGAGATGAAGAATGAAGAGAAAAAGGTAAATGGGAAAAGTTGAAGATTGAAGATATTATACACAAAAAAAGGTTATCATATTCCTTGCAATGCTCCAATGTAAGGCCAGAGTTCCCCACCCCCAAAACCTTCTCCCCAAGAAACCTAATGGTCTAAAAAGTGGGGTAGAGTCCATATGTGTCCCATTGAGAGCCACCCATCCACACCATGTTGGTTTTCTTTCTAGACTCTATTTCTAGGGTTTTGTGTGTGTGTTTTCACAAGACTAATAATAACTAGGGCTAACCTACCCAAAACTTGTCAATAAGTCAATAATACCCTCTTTTCTTCTCCTCCTTTTTGCCTTAGTGATTTTAAAAGGACAAAAAGCATCCAAATCCCCGAGTCCTTTTTCATGTGCCAAAGAATCGGGGCAGCTCAACCAATGAAGAGCCCAAACATTTGTGCATACTTTACAAGCCCAAGCTGATGATGGTTGCTATGACATTAGCATGACCTTACATACCATCACTGTCTCAACATTGTCTGATTTGGTGCTCCATTTGTGTCCTGAATTGTCATTGGTCTTGTAACGATGAAACCTTGGCAAACTCCATTACACAAACCATCCAGCAACGGGAAACAAAGGAACAAAGAGAGAGAGAGAGAGAGAGAGGACCCAAGTCTGAACCAAAAGAGCAGAACTCAGAGTGGGTCCCTGAGGATCGTCGCAACAAATCATGTTCAAAAGCCACCACCAATCACAAGAAGCATATCAGAAAGAGATGGCAAACCTGAAAGAGTAATAAAGCTTAGAAAAGCCCTCACCTGCAATGGTATGTGGGTGATTTGAGAGTAATCTTTTGGACCGCCCAATTGGTATAGCACACTAGGCTCAAACTTTTGAAAATGTTGATTCATTCAAAAGGAGCTCACTCGGATGCTAGGTATTTTGATTCATTCAAAAAGAGCTCACTTGGATGCTAGGTATTTTGATTCATTCAAAAGGAGCTCACTCAGATGCTAGGTATTTTGATTCATTCAAAAAGAGCTCACTTGGATGCTAGGTATTTTGATTCATTCAAAAGGAGCTTAGCTTGAACATGAATGCTAGGGGTTTTTATTTGTGTAAAAGGAGCTAGCTTGAACATGGATTCTAGGTATTTTTATTCACTTGTAAAAGAACTATCAAAAACCGAACTCACACAGATCCCCTAAGTATGGGACTTGGGGAATCTCCTCTTCATTAGGGCAGCTCTAACTAATTTGAGGTGTTATTATCTTTACCAAAATCCAACTCCAGTAGCACATGTATGGATTCAGCCTAATTAAATTATTCTAAATATTGTCAATTTTTGGAGAACTTGTTTTGTCTGAAGTGCATTGAGCCTATTTTTTGCATGGTGAAAGTAGTTGTTCTAAAGAGAATTGTGAGAAACATACACATTACTAAGAGCATCCCCCCACCAGTGCTTAGTATGTGACCCTGCAAAAATTATTTCTCACATCCAAGTTTAGTTATTTACTTTTCTGCAACCCCACCCATGAAACTGGAACCGCAAATTGGTGGGAACTACTAATAGCAAACCACCTGGACCAATAATTATGTTTGGCCAATTAAAAAAACAGGGAGCAGCAGTCATATCATATTTATTACACTCTTCTCCAGCAACTGGACAGCTTTGCTGCGCCTTTCACCAGCCTCAGCAAACTGACGATGTATCGAAGAGCAAAATCACTTCGTGAGCCGAACAGGCATGTTTTGACTTTTCTTCATCCAATTTTAATGCTCAGGATTACGTACTGAGCACAGGTGGGGATGCTCTAAGTCCAAAATTTTGGAAAATGATATATTATATGCTGAAATGCATTTGATTACACTAATTACTTATTTGACTCCTCATTGCTGAATCCACTTGTGTACCATGATATGGAATCCTCTTTATGGTTAAGTGTTTGAATGTGTTTTCAAATATTTTTTGAAAATTATTTTGCAATGTCATATCAATGAGACTGATAGTTTGATATATAGGCACTCTTTGACATTCACCATTTTTCCATGTTATTAGAGTTAAGATGCCATGGGGACTAGTTATAAGTTACTTTCATAGTCATTTTTTTTGAAATAAGGACTATGTTATCTCAAGGTTAGTGGTTTTTCTTAGTTCGGATTGTGGGGATTTTCTCAAAATAATGAGAATTGCACAAAGAAATTATGTTTTTGAGATTTCTTTGTACCCATTTTTTAAGGACTTGGAAAAAAAAAATAGAAATGTAGATGGATGCATTAAAAAATCTATGGTTTGGATAGTTGTCACCAATTAATGCTAGATCCTTTTTGGAATGACCACCAATACAACAAGAAAGTGGTTTTTTCTTATAAAAATTTGTGATGATGCCATACTTGTGATTGTCCGCAAGGAGATTTAGCCACATTTAGCTATAGACCAGCCATGAAAGTCGAAATTATTAATATTATTTTATATCATGACTAATTGCTTGTACAATTTGTGATTTTCTAGAAATATTTTTCAATTCTTGGAGATGTTTTTAAAAGGGGAATATCCAACAAAAATGTTTTTTGCCAAACAACACAGGTTTGCCACACAAAAAAATCATGATGGGAGATAATGAAAAAGTAAACTAACTTTCTTTTAAATGAATTTCTTTGAATCATTATTAAACATTAATTTTACTTCTATACAAAAATAAGTATGGGGTCATAATGACTTTCAATCCATGGGAAAAAGACTCCAAATTATATTATAATATTATCTGTAAAATAAAAGCTTGCATTGAAAACTTTTACCAAAATTATGGATTTGATACTATGAAGCATAGAGTTGAATGATGACAAATGAACTCCCATTGCCATTGTTGTGTATGTGCATAATATTATGGTTCATGTAAATGTGAGATCTCATTGCCATCCTACATCCTCACAAACTTGCCATATTTTATATGTTGAACCTCCTTGTTGTTTAAGCTTTCCTAAGTGAATGGCAACTTCCTTTTGAGCACAAATACCATGTCCCACCGAAAAGGGAAAGGAATCTCATGGGCCTTCAAGATTTCTACAACTTTTATCGGTTAATTGATACCAAAATGTGGTCAAAAAATAGCCTACTAACCATGCTATCGTATTTTTCATTGATACCAAAACGTGGTCAAAAAGTAGCCTACTAACCATGCTACTGTAATTTTCCATTTTTATGCAACAACATTATATGAAATTTTGAATATTATATTTTAATTGCATAACACCTTGTCATAGTTTTTATTACATGATTGTTGCTTAGGATTTAAGGAGTTCATAAATATTTCACCCTATTTTGGTTAATTCTATGTTGCCCTCATGCATACGTTAATTCAATTTTGGTTGAAAAAGTTGAACAATATAACATATAATATAAGGAAAGCACACATACATTGACATACCTTTAAACAAAACTACCATTTGCATTGATTGTACTAGGTGCATAGACAAAGTAAGGAAAGAGTTTCCTTGATAAGATTTTCACTTTTGTTTTAAACATTCAAACTTTTTTTTCCAATATATGTCTCACACCTTGAAAATTCAAGGCAAGTTCAATAAAACCCCTATTTATTCACCTTGGTAAATTAATAGCCAAATTGGGCCCTCTTGCACCCACCCTCTAGTTCAAGGGCTACATCAAATGATAGATGTTTTATGAGACTTGTGATGTTTAGTTTATGTAAAGGTGGTTTCCCACACTAGTTGCATTTTTAGTCATCAACAAGGACCCCATTTGCTCAAAACTATTATGTGCATAGACCTTATAAATCCTTTTACAATTCTACATTTCCCATCTCAATCATTAGTGAGTTACTTCTCCCCTACAATTACATATGTGTATAATTATTTTTACTTAAATACTAATGTCAAACTTTTGCTCCATGTTGCCTTACACTACTAAATTGATAATCAATTATTAGGACATAATGCATAACTTATTTAAGATTTTTTTGGTTTCATATGAGTATAATGCTTCAAGTTAACTAAGGTCTATGAAGCTAAATGTATAAGTAAACATTATTGAAGTACAATTTTGTTTGTGACTAAGCATCAAGACTATGAGATTGCATATTTTAGCTGAAAAAAGAATGATCTTGTTTTTTTTTTTTTTGCAACTCCCAATTCTCCATTCCCATTGATTCAATTGTGAAGATTGACTCATGATACCATGACTACAAATCCCAAAAGAAAGTACCACAAACCCACATAATGGATCTAAATGACAAAACATGCAAACTCACCCCAACAAAAAAGCCAATTTTGAATACGGGACTCACCTATTTGGTCTTCAATTGTTTGAAAGCAATTCTTTGTCTCGCTAAATCTCCTTTTTCATTCATAAATCTTGGTGAGATGTGTTACTTTGACAAGAAACCTCTTTGAAGAACTCAAAAACAAAGATATTTGAATCAAAGCAATATCCAAATGCAATACATTGAGTTTTTTTGGCTTTTAAATCATTTGTTGAAAACATCTACCACAAGACATTCCACACAACTCTCTCTCGCAAAGTCCCTAACATGGAAATATAGAAGGTCGATGATTTGATACCACCAATTGGAATAAATTACAAAGTCATTGGCATGCAAAAGAAGTTTCAATAACATCATTGATATGGACACTATTATCATGTGTGTTTTGAGAATTGAACCAAATCTCCACCAAATATTAAAGGTGGTTATAAAGGTTCATAATCACAATCCCCTAAAAATCAATACCTAGTTGTGATTTATAACCATGGTTTTCAAATATATCTAGAAAAACCAAATAAAGTATCTTGAGAATCACTAATTCTTTGTGATAATTAATTTAGGTTGGTATTTTTTTTGACAAAATATTTTATGGTTTGGCACTTGTCTTGCAAAAACATTGGATTAATGACACATTTGATTCATTGCTCTTGTTTAACACTATAATGTTAGTTGCAAAACAAAGGATCATGATGTCACTTAAAAACACACATACACAAACATATATGTACACATACATTTTTGAAATCAATAAGAAATCAAAGCACAATTTTTCTTTTGAGCTCTTTTGCAAAAAATGGGGTTGAGCTCTTTTTGGAATTTTAAAAATAATTTAGTGTTTTCTAGGTGAATTTTTTTTTAAAAATAAAAATTGGCCTCTTGCAAAATTAAATTTTTAGTCAAGTTTGTTAAGTAGATAAATGTTTATTTTCTAGGCGTTATTAAAAGGTGTAAAAGTTCAATTGCACTAGGGGATGGGTTCTTCTAACAAAAGGCTATTCCTTAACATTGAAAGTAGGGGTCTACATTTTTAAAAAATAAAAAGATGAAAATCCAATCTTAATCATATATATATAATAAAATTATATATTTCACTAACATAATGTAATATAATATATAGATAAATTTATAATTAATCAACATATTCCCTTATTTTGAAACAAAATGATTTACAATAAAATTCCAAATAAATAAGTAAATAAGGAATATTTTATTTATTTAGGATTAAATTAAATAATTTATTATAATTAATAATATATTACTCTATTTTTATTATTTATGAACATATTATCTATAATAATATAATATACATAATTTATTAATATTTAAAATTAATGTAAAATATTTTAAGATAATTTTATTTCAATGTATTTATTATATCAATCAATGATATAATGTATTGTTAGTTGATGTAATATTATCAGTTTTAAATCCAAAATATATATTATTGAAATGAAATTGTATTTTAAATCTGGAAAATAAGTCAGATTTTTTTATTTCCTTTATTTAATAAAATGCTAAAATATTTTTACAACAAAACACATAAATATTATGTTTATAAGATATAAAATACATAAGATATAAAATTATGTACATATTACATATAATTTTCTTAACTAAATAATATTTTATTGTAAACTTCATTTGATAAAAATGGATAACATAATATTCATCCATGGAAATTTAAAAAATTGATCCAATTTTTTATCATATAAATATCATTTATATATTATTTGAAAATATTTATTTTTATATAATATATTATTCAAAATAGTTTTGAATAAAATTAATATATTATTAAAATTATTTGTAATTTGTAATAAAATTTTCATTAAAAAATATTTGTATTTTCAGATTAATTTATATTTTATAATTATATAATATACCTCATATCATAATATTAAATTTAATTTGTATGTATTTAAACCACCATATTTGAATGTATTGTATTTTTTAAATACACTAAACAATTAAATGGTTTTGAGAATAATGTTATTATGTGTTCATACATCATATTTTATGGACTATTTGTATTAAATTTCATAATTAGAATGTATTATGTAATACAAAAAAAATTCCTATTTTAAAACTTTTTTTTGTTTGGACAAAGTATGAGAAAGATAACGATGGTTTTTTTTTTTAAATGTTTTCAAGACATCATTGTTGAAATGTATTGAAATGCAAGATTTACATGCAATTTTTTTCAATTCAAGTGTTTTTTTAATAATTTCAATAATGTTTTGTGTAGATTTTAGAAAACCTTTCAAAATGAAGTTTAAATCATTTGATTTGGATAATATGAGAAAGATATTACTAATTAAACATGGCTTTTGGAAAAGGCTTAATTGCATTTCAATTTAAAACCAAGGTGCAAATAAAAGGTTTAACCCATATGTTTTGTCTTTGAATCTCATTTTACAAATTATATAAACAACGTATCTTGCCTTGACTTGTCATATTGAAATGCATATGCCAATTTGAGATGAGTGAAAAATTGTTTAACCCTAAATGGAAATTGCAAAATAAATGAAATATTTTGTTATTTGTTCATTCTGTCTACATTTTTCCTTTCCTACCTATTTGCCTACTACACAACCAAGTAGGTGTTAGTTTTCTACTTAGGTAAGTAGGTAGGTTTAAATATTCCTAAAACTTTAAATTTTAAAAAAAAATCCAATAATCCAATAAAAATCGAAATAAATTATGTATGAAATACTATATTAAATAATTTGGAATAAATAATTAATATTAGATAATCTAGATTAATCATTAATATTCAATAGTTTGGATTAAATAATTAATCTTGAATAACCTAGATTAAATAATTAATATTAAATAAACTGAATGAAATAATTAATTTTAAATAATCTGAATTAAACAATTCAAATATTCAAAATGTCCTAGTTGTTTATGTGTTAGTGAATTTACTTGTCCTTATCAACCCATCGCCAATCACTAAACAATTGACAAATTTGCTAGGAATTCACTAGGATCAAAATTCACCTAATTCATTACAAAACCCAATGAATTCATTAATGGATTTGGACTCATTATGTACGAGTGTAAGATCCTTACATTCATGGAACCTTCATGAAAAGCTTCCTAAAGAAAGTTTGTCATGTCTTCACCTACGTTTGGCCATAATTCATGGGATAATACCATGAGGATGCCATCCACTCTCAAAGTGTTGTGTTTGGGCAAAGAAAAAATAACTTTGCATACCTCTCCTTTAATGAATTCATGTAATAAAATTCTATTCTACTCCTTTGTCACTACACCGTAGGAACACTTTTCAAACATTGTTGTCTAATTTGAATGTTGTTCTCCATTGCATCATCCCTTATGTAGAGGCCTTGGTAAAAAAATTGGACATATTGTGCAATGTCCATTTCCTCTAGATATGATTATCCTTCATCTAATAATTCCTCAATGATCTATTGTGCTCTATGGCCTTAATGAAATTCAAAAAAAAATTGTGAACATCTATTTCCAACTATAGTCCATTAACTACCATTACATTTTTGGTGGATTCCAATTTTTTAATCTTTACTTCCTCCAACATATCTTGAACCTTGTTGAGCTTCTCCCAAGCTTGCACATTATTTCAGTGGTCACATGAGCTATGCCTCAACAACATTACTCTTTGCAAATTGCTCTTCACATAATGTCTTGCCTTGTGTTTTATATTTTTAGTAATAAAATCACCGCTCTTGACTAATTGAAAAGTTCTTGCCACCTTCAATCCAACTTTTTGATCCACATTTTCCTCCACCCCATGCTTCCATGTATCTAACAACTATTGTTGTGTCCTCTTTTTAAAGTAGGTGTTGATTGAATCTTGATTCGCCTTTACATCTATGAGATCTCAAATAAAAACTACCACAAAATGTGGGTGCGGTTCACTAGTCCCCATTCACTAAACTAGTGAATTCACTGCTTCCTCGCTAAGTCCCATTCACTATGACCAGTGAAATCACTCCACGTATAGGACACCTTTTGTTGTAGTGAAACTTGAACAAAAGTTGGAGCACGATTTGAAATGTGGGCCATTGTAAACCTAATCCCATAACTTGCTCCATATTCTTGTATATGTGCATCCACATAAAGCCTATCCAAGCATGACCATATGGGTCATGGGGATTTTATGCTCCAAATGAAGTTTTTATTTGTTATTCTTTTGAAGTCTTCCAAGTTCCATGCATTCTTCAAACCCATGCTCATCAAGAAATAGTTCCATGCATTAATTCCCTTCCCCCATTGTGCTACAAAATAGCCCTAATTATAATCCTCCATGGATTCCACATTGTTAAAGTTTCCCCCTATTAACCATTTTGCTTTTGGTAACTCCATTGAGTTGCCAATGTTCTCCATAACCTTGCTCTTCCTATTGAATGGTTTTGTGCATAAATACACATTATCCCCACTTTCACCAATGGAGATAATATGAATGTCATAAATTGAACTTGACCAAGCATGAAAATTCCATGTTTTTCCACCATTGGTGTAAAGTCTAGCTGAGACAATGATGCATGTGCTTGCCTTAAATCTATTGTTTTATGCTAAGTAGAAAACATCATTCCAAATGTCGACAACATAAAATAGACCAAAAAAAAAAGTAGTCCGCCCAAAATCCATTTTAAAAATGAAACAATTTTTGATATGGACATAAGAAAGTAGATTCAAAATATTTTGAAGTAGAAATATAAAGCCATAGGGCCTTACATTTAATTTATGAGAAGTTGGATACGAAGTTTGAACAACTTTGTATTACACCAAAATGCATTTTAGTTCATTTTGGGTTTCACTAAATTTTGAATGAATTTGCACATTTTTACCATGGTGAAACTACTCAACCCCTTAGTGAATATGGACCAGTTGTTACAAACAATGAATTGATTCACTAGTACCTATTGAAACAAGGTTATTCTAAAGTGAAATACAAATTTACCAAGTCATTCAATTGTTAGTCAAATAATTAGACAACATGGAAATCAATTATATTTTTAATTATTTAATATATAATATTATTGATAATTTCATGATTTTCAACCTATGAATTACTAACACATGTCACTACCTAAGGTAGGTTAAAAACTCAACCTAGGTACATAGGCCATGTAATCAATTTAAACACCTATTCTAAAAAATTAGACATGAGAATATTTAATCAACTTACCATTATTGATCACGCACACACCACTTGTGAGGTTTGATCCCTTGACCTTTAAAATGGAGGCAAACATCCCTACCATCAAACCACGCCACCTGTTGTGATAATTTGTTACATTACATTCTATTTATCAAACATTTCATTTTAAACATTACAAAAACATAAACTTTGAAAATTCATATCTTATTGAAATTTTGTTCAAATGGAATGATTCGAGTTTACTTTTTTTTTTTAAATTTCAATAATGTACATAATTACATTTATTTCCTTTTGGAAGTGTAAATCATTTGAAATTTTTTTAAAAAAATATCATTATTCAATAACATTTCTTTTGAAAAATAAAAATTTAATAAATGGATAATTTTTTTGTTAATATAATAATATTACCTATGTTAAAGTATTTTGAGTTATTATAGGGCTACTTTTCATTAATTTAAGTTATTTCACCTTACATTATTTACAACTATTTATGGTTATTTCACCTTAGGTTACTTTTAATTATTCTAAATTACTTTCAATTATTTTATGTTACTTTTGATTATTTTAGCCTATTTCACCTTAGGTTATTTTCGACTATTGTAATTATTTTTGGCTATTATAAATTATTTCACCCTAAATTATTTTTGGTAATTATAAATAACTTTAATATATGGCTCTTGGTGGCTATTTTATTGTTGGTTTAGTTGTTTCTTTATTAAAGCTATTGGTGGTTATTTTATTAATGGCTATTAATACTTATTCTATTGGTGGTTATTGTGGTTATTCTATTAATGGTTATTGGTGGATATTTTATTAATGGTTATTGGTGGATATTTTATTAATGGTTATTGGTGGATATTCTATTTATGGTCATTGGTGGATATTTTATTTATGGTTATTGGTGGATATTATATTGATGGATATTGGTGATTTTAAATGGTTATTGGTGGTTATTCTCTTAATGGTTATTGGCAGTTAAATTATCATATGTTATTGTGGTTATTTTATTAATGGTTATTTTATTGGTGATTATTAATGATTATTTTATTACTAGTTATTGGTGACTATTTTATTAGTGGTTGTTGGTCATTATTCTATGTTATATTACGATTATTGGTGGTTATTGTATTATAAATTATTGTTGGTTATTTTATGTTATATTACGACTATTGGTGATTATGTTATTATAAGTTATTATTGGATATTTTTGACTACATTATCATAGGCTATTGGTAATTAATCTAAATTATTTTTCATAAGTTATTATTGATTATTTTAAGTTGTTTTACCTTATGTCATTATATTATATTATATATTATTTTAAGTTATTATACTTATGATAAAATAATTTATACTAACATAAAGTAAAATGACTTTGAATAACTTAAAGTATAATTTGAAATAATGTATATTAATTTAAAATATAGCCTATAGCCTAAGGTATAACTTAAAATAATATAAATAATCTAAAATTTATATTATATAACATATAATATATTATTGTATAATAATATTATATATTATATATAATTCAAATTTTAAATAATAATTTAATAATTTTAAATATATATAATTTTAAATTATTATTTAAATAAAATTTAAATTCCTAAACAAGGGTTGGCACAACATCTCCTCCCTATTTTTTAGAACTTCTTATTTCAACCCTGCCCTAATTTTACACCATGCAAACCAAATTCCTTGCCATAATGGAAAGCCTTGAATTTTTGCCTTCCTAGTTGTCATGAACCATCCTATTGAAGCATGCCAACACCCCTTATAAAATTGCTTCAAATTATTTATTCAATGATATAAGAAGACCTTCCAAGGTTCTATACCCAAGGCTAGGCCCCTTACTAACATCTTTGCTAGAAGAGTTGTTAATTGAACTTCTAGATCAAAAATCTTAATCCCCTCCTGGCTAAAGGTAGTATTATTATGTCCCACGCAACCTTTGCCCTTGCTTTCCCATCTACTTGGCATGACCAAACAAAATTCCTAATCAAAGTTTTCACCTTTTTCACATTAGAATGTGACAAGTTTGCACATGAAGATGCATACCATATAGACACAAGGATCATATATGATTTGCCACTAGAATTCTTGTTGCAAGTGATAATTTCGTAAGTCTCCATACTATTAATTTTCCCCAAAACAATTGAAGAATTTTATTGACCTTTTCCTTTTGAGGCATGTTGTAATTGATGCAAAAACCTAAGTATTTGTTTATGTTGTGTGTTGTTAGCCAAACTAGGCTTTTATTTTTTCCCCATGATCAATCCTTTGGTTTTTTATATGCCCTATGGCACAAGATTCATGCCAATTGACCTTTCCTCCTAACGCATCACAAAATGTTTGGATAACTTAAAAAACCTTTTTTTAATTATTTGCAAAACACTTCAAAAATAATTTCATGTCATCTGCAAAATTTGATCCCATACTTGCTTGCCATTCAAAAAAGTCAATCCTTCTATTCCATATGCAAGTTTGAAACCATGTACCCCTTGGTGAATACCATTCCATTGTGAATGCATCTCCTCTTTCTCCATTCACCACCACTAAAGTTTTAACCTCCTTGTATAATGATGTTATCCAACTAATCCATTGATACGAAAAGCCAAGTTTTCTCATGGTATTTAAAGAAGTGTCCAATTAATTCTATCATATGTTTTCTCAAAATCAAGGGGAAGCATACTAAGTCATGGTCACTATGTTTAACCCATTCCATAACTTCAAAGGTTGTAAACACATTGTCCCAGATACATGACACTCACTTTAGACAAAACCAATTTGTGTTGGCTTTATTCATCACAGTAAGAAAGGTCGAAGCCTAAATTAGCCAAATTCTTTGAAATAATTTTGTATGTAGACCCCAAGACCAAAAATGGTCTATAATTGGTAATAAGATTTCACTCCCATGGCTTTAAGTTCCTTGTGCATAAGCCATTCTTGAAAGGTTTTTTGGAGAAATTTTTTATATTGTTTCCTACTCTAAGCTATGTTTCTTGAAAAATTTCCATTGGGATTCCATCTACGCCTAGGTAGCCTTGTGTTTTGCTAAGTTAAAAGTTGTTTTCTTACTTTTCCCTCTATGAGTTCTTAAAGCAAAATTATGTTCTTCAATTACCATAATGGGCACACTTTTAAAACATTGCTACTTAGCTTGGGAATTGTTTTCCACTTCTTATAGGTCCTTAATGTACAAGTGGTGGTAGAAAGATTGTACATACTTAACTATGTCATGCCCTTTTCAATGAGTGTTTGCCCTCCATTAAACAACTCATTTATTACAATATGTGGCCTATTATCCTTGTGGAATTTAGAGAATTCCCTTTAACACCTATACCCTATATTGAGGTCCATTTGGCTGCCATTGAATTCTTTGTAGACTCCAACTTGTCCATTCTACATTTTTCCAAAAGCTCTTGTGCTCTTTAAGTTTGTCCCAAGCTTTTATGCTTTCCTAATCTGACATGAATTCCTCTTCAGTTGCATTTATGTCATAGAAATTGTTTTTTGTATAGTTATTTGCCTTGCACTTTGAGCTATTTGGTAATTGTATCATTTTCTTTCTTAGTGAGTATAATTGATTTGACCGCTTAAGGACCAACCCTTTGATTTGTAGCTTCTACCATCCCTCACTTCCAAGCATCCAATAAATGTTGCTTAATATATTCAGCTTAAAGTAAGTAAAGGTTGAATATCATCTCAATTATCCTCTTATGGTTTCTTAAACAAATGTGTAAAAAATTTGGAGAATGGTCAAAGATGTGTGCCATTGAAGACCATATCCCAATCCCCCCCCCTATTGTTGGATGGAAACATCTACATAAAATCTATCTAAACAAGACCAGATAGGAGTTGGAAATTTCTTACACCAAGTGAAATTCTTGTTTCCTAACCACTTGAATTCTTCAAGATTCTAGGAATCCATCAAACCCAAGCTCATTAAGAATGCATTCCAATTATTGCATTCCCTTCTTCCCATTGTGCAACCAAAGTAGCCTTGACTTTGGTATTTTCCTAATTCCACGTTGTTGTAGCCTCCTCCTACAACCTAATGATCTTTTGGTAACGACAGATTAGCTAGGGTATGCCATAGCCTTGCCCACCCTATTGTGTAGTTGGGTGTGTATACATTCCTTATCCCTATTTTCATTGATGGGGATAACATGATGGTTATATGTTGAACCCTACTTGGAATGAACATTAAAGCTACACGTTTAATTGATACAATGAATGTAGTGCCTCCCTTAAATTGGTTAGATTTTGTTATGTGGAATGTGTCATTGCAAAAGTTTGATCCTCCTCTAAAATCCATTTGACTTGTTTTCATATTGCACACTTCTTGTAACCCCATGTGATATTCATGTATAAGATTGCTTAAGGTTGAGGCACTTTATTGGTTTTAAAAAATATTATGAATGTCATAGTGTCATTCGACACCTTGGCCAAAACCCCTAATGTTCCAAGAAATAAAAACCATTTTTTTTATTCATTCAATGAACTTGCATCTTCTAATTGAGCCTTGAAGGATTACCCTTCTTGTGCTGCCAAAAGTTCAAAAGAGTCATTATTTAATTTTGTGGTTAGTCTTAATGCTAAGAGATATCTATGTCAATGACCTCCACGCCTATAATTGGATAAATAAAAGTAGCTAGATTTCGGATTTAAATATGCTTACCCTTCTTTATGCCAACTAACATCATCTCCAATTTTGGAAAATTGGGAACCATCTAAATCTATTTGATTTTTGTAGTTGAATATTTTCCTTCTTCACCAAATAACTACTTGCCACACACAATGTTGAAACCCCTTAATACCTTCCAACCAAATGTAATACCATGAAATATTTCCCCAAGTTTTCAAAGGGTTAGAATTATTATGATCATTGGTGTCGCAACCCCACTTTGGGGCTAAGTGTGAGAAGGCAACTCACACTCCCAAAAGTGGGAAAATGGAGTCCTCCGGGACTCCCGAAAATTCAGAAGACGATTTGAGGGGTCAAATCTCCTCGCCTTGGTGCGTTCTTTATATCAATGAAAAGCTCTTGAAGTGTAGATGTCCAAAATGGGCTCGCATTTCCCATTTGGACATTTGCAGCCCAAGTTATGGGCAAAAGAAGGGCCGGGAGTCAAACTGGCAGTTTGACTCCCGACCACTAAAAGTAGGGAATCGACCTTTTCCCGACGTCGCCTGAAGGAGTGCGACTCAACGTTGGAAAGCTCTTGACGAGAGCTACAACTTTGGTTTAGAGCTCGTCCCGATCCAAGTTCGGGGCGAGGAGCTATGACCGTCCAAAGTCCCGGGACTCCAACCCGGGACAGTTTCGGGACTCCAACTTGGGAATCCCGGGAAAAAAAGTCATTCGGATGTAGCCTCTGTGGTGAAACGCAGAGAATACTATATGGGGGAAGGTGGTGGCTTCCCCCGAGTCCGGGCCGTGGTGAGTCAAGTAGTCCAAGTTGCTCGTGACTTGTCCCAACACCCAAGGGTGTTCCCGAATGTGAACTAACCCTTTTGTGGTTGGTTTTAGATGCAGATTCGTGCTTGATCTTCTAATCCATCTTCCTAGTCTAATCCCAGGACTTCTAGCACGCCCCTCTACCCCTCTTTAGTGCTCGAAGTCGAGAGTGCCCCTCAAGTCCCACTTTTCCGCAACTCCACATAGTTGGACCCTCAAGTGGGTTCAACCCGGGACTTGGGAGTGCGTCAATTGGTGATCATAAAATGTAATTGTAATGAGGTTTCATTCATTACATGTCTCTTAGCCAAATCTAAGTTCAAATCTATTTTTCCTTCTATGATAAAAACTTGTACCACTACAATTGGTTTCCTTTCGTGCCCTTGGACTAATTTGAGGACATGAATTTTCTCCTCATGATTCTATGGCCTTTCAAAGGCCATAATGATTAGGAAGACCCTTCCCCTCAAAACTGGTACATCTAGGTATTTCCTTAAGATGGATTGCCAAAAGTCTTGAGGTAATGTAATGGTCATGTAGCCTCTTTTCCTTGACATGGGCACTTCTTGATTATTTCCTGATTTTTTAGGAAATATATATTTCTTATCTTTCAACTTGCCTTTCTGTGCCTTCCACACCCATTCCATTTCATTTTTCTCTTTCAAAGATATGGGCATCTTGTATGATTCTTTAAAGAAAGGTGAACTTGGGAAAAATATATCATGTATCTATTCCTCCTTTAGCTAAATATCAAAGATCTTTGAGTTTATCTATGAAAGTTGAATTGATATTATCATTGTTGTTAGAATTGTTGCTAGAGTGGGAACCTTAGGAACTTGAGGAGATGTGTATGCCTTTAGGGTTGCGGCATGCCCTTTTTTTTGTTTAATTAAACTCCTAAAAAAATGTTGAATTTGACGACACCTTTGATGCTTAAAGTGTTAGAAAGTTGCCCTACCCTTTTTCCTCGTGTACCAAAGGATTAGCAACATCTTTTCCAACTACAAAATCTTTTGTTGAGCTCCTAGGTGGCACCGTTGGTTTTAAAATTAGCAACTAGTCTGAAAGCCACTAATATGCTTTGGTTTTACCTTTGAGTTTCCCTCATATGGAACCTTTTGGTCCCCCTTTGGTTTTTCCAAGCAAGCTACAACCTTTAAAGACTATGTTTAAAGGTAAGTATAGGATTGGGTGAAAGCATGGTAAAGTGTACAATTCACTTACTTTGGTAGTCTACTTGTTAAGCTAACAAGAAGTAGGACCAAAACCCATCATAAAATTACTATACATTTAATATTTTTACTTCAATGATAAAACACAAGATACTTCTTCATTATTATTAATTAATTTTTAATTTTTACATTGAAAAAATAGGTTTCAAGTAGACGTTTCTAAATGTAAGTAATTTTTGAAGCCTAGTTTTTACAATGTAACATTTGTTTCCAAGTATGTGTCAAGTATATTCTACCAGAGAGAAAGTAAAATTTATTTATTTTCCTTCCTTTGAACATACAATGATCTTTATGTTATAACTTCACACAAATCTATTTCATTGAAGTTTGAAAAGAAAAAGTACTTTTCATTACCATATTAACCAGTCAAATTCAAAAGTACTTGTTCCCTACTTTTTATTATTCCAAATTTTCTCAAATTTTGTATTCAAATTAATATAAACCCAATGGAAGGCACCATGGTTTCAAAATAAAATTTGAATATATTTTCTTGTGTTTTGGTCAAAAACTATTTCATTTTTTATTCCATCCTGAATCAAGGACATTTAGTTGTATACTTTAACTGCATGCTTTCACCTGATTAGACTAATGAAAATTGGAAGGCTTAGCATGTTTTGCAACTTTAGATGTTGGGATACGTTTTGTTTATGAAGTGTGAAGTTAAGGGGAATTTTTTTTTGTTTTGATTTGTTTTTTCATTTTAGAAGCCTTATTAAGATGTTCTAATGCACAACGATGATTGCATTGACTGGGCAAACCATTGAAGAGAAGTTTGTTTTCCAAGTTTTTTTTAGTGTTATCTCCTTGGATTATAACTTTCTGAGGCAAGTTTTTTATATGCCTTATTAGTAGTTTAATTCGAGGGCCTATTGTCTTTGATGCATATGTATTAGACAACTCCACTTTAAGAACCTTGCTAATCTTCCTCATTATGCGAATACATGTTTCAATATTCCCCAAGTATGGGCTTAAGCCCAAGAATTGAACCCACAATGGGTATTGCAATATTGCAACTAATTCTTCCATGTTCGAGGAAAATCCAGGGCGCCAAGTTGAGAAAATTACATTCGCTTTTCCACAATTGAAGGAGTTTTCAAAGGTGTGCTTGTTGCCAACCTCAGTGGAAAATGTTGCTTCAAAGAAACCATTTCCTATTTGGACAAAGTTGTGTAAAGATTAATGCACATTCATAAAGGCCCAAGCTTGAAGAGCTTTAAGGCCCAACTTTGTACCTTGTGCTTGGCCTCAAATTGTGACCTTCATTATTGCTTGTTGAAATTGCTTGAAGATGTTGTGGTCTTTTTTGTTTAGAGCTATGGTGATGATCACTTCCTCGCAATGCCATTGTGCTACAAAGTTGTTGAGAGATTTTGCTTTGACTCCATTTTGTGCTTTTGCCTCTCTTAACATTTGAGATGTTTCATTCTCAAAGGGCGTTGGTTGTGGAAGAGCTATTCCCACAATTGTAGACTTGAAATGTGTTGGGCTTGCACTTTAAAGATTTCCTTCTTGTTGGGCAACCTCCCCATCTTTTTCACTACCCATTGTTGAACCAGAACTTAGATTAACACTTGTAAAAACATCTTTAACCCTTCTAGATGCTTGAGAAAAAAAATTTATGTCACTCCACCATCTAAACTACATCCCTACATCCCCACACACTATATGCACTCTACTCTATTGTTTGCACTGAGCTAAGTCAATTCTATTCAACATTAGCCCATCATGGCTTGTCATGCCGAAAATTAATATATTGTTAAATTTGATTATTTTCTAAAATAAAAAAATATTTTTCTAAAGTTGTCAGATTTGTATGTTTGGTTTTGAACTTTTGAGTGTGCAGTAAGAATTTTAAAAGGATGATTAAATGTTTATATTTTATATCTCTCACTTGTAATCAGAATTAGTTAAATCTTCCTAAGGATATTCGTCATTTTAAAAACATTTTAGTATGGCTCATAGCCATTTTAGTTGCATAATTCATTTTTGGAAAATGCACTAGGCACATGGGCTGTGAAACTTGTTCATTGTTAGCATGCATTGCACAATGAAGTTTCTTTTCTAAATTTTTTTTTCAACTATTTTCTTTTCATAATATATTTCTTCAACATTTTAACTTTTTATTCTCATATTCTTTCAACTTTTTGGTTTGTCTTTTTTTCTTTTGGCGAACCTGCTATGTAGGTATGGTAAGTAGTGTGGTTGGTGTGGGTGCACAGAAAAAATGTAGAGAATTTTACACAGAAAAACGGCCCAAAAAAACAACACGGCCCTGTACAGAAAAATCTACAGAATTATACACAGAAAACGGCGAACGAAAATGCAGCGAAAAGGAAACTTTGTCGCCGTCCCAGGGGCTCGAACCCTGGACCACAAGGTTAAGAGCCTTGCGCTCTACCAACTGAGCTAGGACGGCCCAACTGTTTGCAACTTGGTTTGGGGTTTACATTTTATATATTAGAATATGCACAGTTCAGAAAAATCCAATTCAAACGACACTTAGGACCGTGGTTGATTTGGCCATCCGCGAAAACCAAATTTTGCCTATACCGCCTGTCGTGAGTGGAGCATTACTGCAACAGAAATCAAGGTATAAAATGCATAAGGGTCATGCCAGAATATGTGCATTATTTCTTATAAGTTTTAAATAATAATTACACTTCACATTATATTATTGATCATTCATGCATAAACTTATGTGGAGATCTATTAAGGAAGGTACTTTTTTTGTTTTTTTTGTTTCTCTTGATTAGATCTCCCAAATCATGGCACCTCTTGTTCTGCTCTTGGTATTCTTTGGGAAGCCCTTGATGAGTAGGTGAGCATCTAGTTAGTTTCATAATGTTTTGACCTATTCTGGAAAATTTATTGAATATTGAACAAAATTTGCATTGAAAAATCATTTAAATCAAAACTAAAAAAACTAAAGGAGAATTTGGGTGCGCTCTTGATATTGTTGAAAAGCTCTCTGGGAGTAGGATTTAATGAAAGTGATTTAGACATAAGGTGCAAGAGGTATTGAATTTTGAGTCATTTTTGTCACTAGAAATTCAAGTAAATTACAAAAAAATGTCTTTGAAGGGAAAATTAGTTGGGTACTTAGCTCACACTTCTGTGAATGGCTATAGTTGTGTTACTCAAACAGAACACTAAATTTGCAACTGAATGAAAAATTGCACAAGAAGGAAATGAAATGAGATACTTGACAAATTAATTAAATTTGATCTTTGAAATAAATATTAAGTATACAATCAATTTTCTCCTTGACTACTTCTAGAGCTTTAAGTATTCCAACTTAGTGGAAGTTATTTTTCAGCACATGCATGAAGATTACCTATTCCATAGGATTTACAAGCTACTGCTGTCATTAAGGCATTCTAGATCCAATCCAAAGGTGTCATAAATCTAAGCATATTCATAGTTCTTGCCTAAAAGCATGACACAATAATACAACACAGGCAAGTTTATATATATATATATATATATATGGAATTTTATTTATTTTATTTATATATGGCATTTTACAATATGGATTAATTTTATTGTGCAAAACTTTACCAATGATGAAAAAAGTAACAAGTTTGTTTTGAAAAGCCGCTGAACTCCCCAAAAGTGGATAAGTAAGGCCTTCCTTTTTGCCTTGAGAATTGCAAATGCAAACCACTTTGTGCTATGTGTCAAAGTGTTATTGTTGAATAATGTGCACCCAGTGGCAGACTGTTTCCATACATAGGATGAGAGATCCCAAGCAAATCAGCAAATAAAAGAGGCCAGATAAATTTTCAGACCACCATTGTTGGGATACCTTTATGCAAAGGTCAAACTATAGTGACAGACAGAAAACTGGAGCTGGTCTTAGTCTTGAAGCTTCCTGCTTTCACATTTGAAACTACAGCTTCTGAGATCAAGCTCCTGCTTTCACCCCTGTTCCTGTTGCCAGATGGTACACACCTCGTCCCTGCAGTTCAAGAAAAGATGCACAATAATCTATGACGACAATTTCTCCACAAAGGTATGGAATTTCTAACTTGTAAGGGTAGCATATTGTGATAGAATAAGAACCCAGAGGCCAAAATGCACTATTGTATTGTCAAACGTACTTCAGCAATATCCTTAATCTAGGACAGAGACAAATAATAGAGTCAGGGAGTGAGGACACGACCACAGAAAGCACCAAATGCACCACAAGAGAATAGGATGATATACCACAAGGGTGAAGCAGGTTGCCAACAGAATGCCAGGTATGATGACAGAGGACACTCTGTCATAAGGACCCTTTAAATGTGTCAACTTATGAATGGCCTGAAACTGTTTTTGCTTACTGAACACCCCATCTGAAGCTCCAATCTCACCTGCCATCTCTGCGACCAACAATAAACCAACCGCAAGAGGTGAACACAGAGTGGTGGAGCAGACTGCAAGACTGATACACTGGACAGAAAAGGGACATGAATAAGAACATATACCAAAGTGCCCATGGAGGAAAAGGCACTGTGAAAACAGACCAGCCTTAGCCCCAATGAAATGCAAGCTTAGATAAAACAGAAGTACAAACAGAGATGATGAACACCTGCAATTAGAGCTGCCACCCAGCCTAAGCCAAGAACTAACCATAAGACAAAGAAATTATCCTGGTAATGGGGATGCTGCACCAAGTCACATTCAAGATCCAGCTTATACAAAGGTTAAAGCACTGCCTTAATATGGAAGTTTCACTTGCCATACATCCTTTAGCACATAGACAGAAATTGCACAGACTGGTGTCCACCACTGCCTTGTGCAGATCTCACACAAGTCATAGGAATAACCTTGGAACAACTGTTTTCAGAGTCTCCCAGATTTGCCCTAGAAATCTGTTTACATAATGATGAAACTACTCCATGACATCTGCCCAGTCCTTGCATGCCAGCAGCACATGTGTCAAGCAATGGTGCAGGGACCAAATCCTGCAGAAAGGACCTAAGATGGTAACACCTAAGACACTACATGAAGACGATAATATGGTCCCCTTGAGGGAAGGTTGGACTTACCATGTTGGTGTAGGTCATCACATATGTTTCTAATCCAATAGAATCCTAACAGCAGAGAACACATTTTGCTAGGGCATATGATACCAATTCTGGATGGACACTAATGTCTCTCCAACTTTGCACAACACACCTCATGATAATTGGTGGCCTCCAACAGAAAGACCAGGAAGGGGGAAGATCTTATTTGGCAGAAGATCTGGTTCTGTAGTAACCTGCCTCACACACTGCTGCAGAATGACAATGATGCCAAGACGAAAAAGTTCCCTAACGCTCCAAACCAACTCATGGAATAACAAGAATCTGGAAAGAACCCTAACATGACAGATACTTCCATAGTTGAGCTCCTTTTGCAGTGATTAGGTTAGAGAATGGCTTGAAGAGTTCAAAGCAGAAATCAATTGCAGGAACATGAATGCAGGGTCTGGAACGCCAATCTCAAAATCCAAAGAAGAAAGCTCGTGAGATGATACCGCAAGCAAGACAAAACACCCCAAAAAACAAAAAATAGGGAAAACGCAAACAATCATTTTTCAATAAAAAAAACTAAAATTAAAAGTGCGATGCACAAACAAAGACAAGTTTTCAGATCAGACAGAAAGTCCTAACCTTGAAGAAGTTGCGCGTGCTGTGGCTGTGTGCGAGGATCCCAAACAGCAGCAACTAGTGGAGAGAGCGCTGAAGCAGGCGACCAGTTCACGCTTAGCTCGACTTCGTCTTCTTTCTACTCACTCACAGGAAACGGTGCCGTGCAAAATAAGATACGTAAAAGAAGAAGGGAATGCTCGATTCTCGCATCTGGGTTTTACCGGGTATACCCGGGTATCTAATATCCGGCGACACAGGGATACCTAGGTAGCAGTGCTTTATTTGGGCGAGGAAAAAAAAAGGAAAGGTGCGAAAGGTACAAAGGGTTTTTTTTTTTGAGGGGAAAAATGAGTACAAGTCGCCACATTATGAGGGTAAGAAAATCTAAGGTTGCCATATTTAGAGAATAGCTTCCAACAAGTTGCCAAATTATAGGAGGAATCCTAAAGTTTTCTACATTCCCCCCCTCTGACTCTAGCCAAATTTGGCTAATCCCTCTTGGGAATGATCGCCAATGCAGGTATGGCATATAAGTCCAAGTTGAAAAACAAATCACAGGGTAGCACCTTATTTCTGTTTCCAGGGGTTTTTTTTAAATATTTTTCTTTTCCTTATTTTGTGAGGTAAGTGGGTTGGCTACCATTGACAAGAAGAGTTAGCCAAATTTGGCTATGGGTAACAGAGAAAATTAAATAAATAAATTAGGATTCCTGCTATGTTTTGGTGGTGACATGCTGGAACTTGTTGTCGAAATATGGCAATTCCAAATTGTTTTTTTCCCTTCAAAATATGGTGGCTTTTGATCATTTTTTCTCAAAAAATCCTTTGTAGGATTTGCATTTGTATTTTTTATTTTTGGTCACCAAAGTGATCAAAATTTGCCAAAAGAAAACCACTGGTTCTGTACTAGGGTAGAATGGCCAATGAACAAACATTAAGAATTCAGAGCTCAGGGGCTTAGTAACTGTGCATTTTTTTATCAACTTGCTCCTCAAAAAACTTAAGTGAACCTTCAACTACAGCACTAGTAGGTGTTTATGACACTCAATTCCAAGCCAAAATGAGAAATTTGTGGCTGTTGAAAGTGAGGGGGCTTGATGTTTGAAAAAAATGGACAGAACACATAAGACTTTTATCTTTGTGTAGTTTGCACTCTATGAACAAACACTTCAGATCTTGTCCAAGGACACCTTTCCTCCCATAAACAAGAGAAGAATAATAATATAATTAAGCTTAAACTATTTTTTATTATCGTTCTTTTTTTTTAAAAATTGCAATAAGTCGATATATTTGTAGCAGTAGTCACACGGTCACAGGTTCATTTAAGGTTTTGAAATTAAAATCTTCTGAACAATAACCTACTATTGTAAGATCCACAACCCCCCAGATGCCACATGGGACAATCTTTCCATCTCTCCCTAGATTGAAGAAAAGAACATCAGAGTGATGGTTGCCATAATTTTCTCATGAGATTGAAGTTTGTCTCCCTACCTCTCTCAATCTTCCTCTTTCTATGCGTTTGTGTATGCTCTTTGTGTTGTGTTTATGTTTGTCAATAAAAACTTGACATTGTCGCTTTACATTGATGTTCAATTCAACTCGTTATATATGACATTGTTGTCGACATCTAGTTCCTATCATTATATCCAACATCATCAGCGACGTATCATTCAAGTTATAGGAATTATTTTCGACCCCATCAAAACTCATGGCATTCCTTTTTTATTTATGGACCTCCCCTTCATTCCTTTGTGGTTGTTTAGGATTATAGAACCCATGCTATTATTTTGTTACTAATAGACCTTCCCTTCATTACTTTGCGATTGTCTCAGACTACAAAATCCATGGCGTTACTTCGTTATTAATGCACCTCTCCTTCATTACTTTGTTGTTTAGAATTATAGAACCCATGCCATTACTTCGTTATTGATGGACCTCCCTTTCATTACTTTGTAATTGTTTAAGAATGTAAAAACTTGACTATCAGTTTTTTTTTTTCGCAAGAGGAAGTGAAAGTGTTATTTGATGCATGCATGAGTAGGAAGGCATTCATGCATGTGGCGTGTACTTGGAAATGATAAGGCAAAATGTGATAAAACATGTGAGAGGTGGTAAATTTTTTACATTCGCTTGAATTCAACCAAGGCAAGTTCTTAAGCTCAACCATTGCATCACTTTATCACTATATAAGTAGACCTTTATCATCACCATTGTCGTCACTTAAGAAGAACATGTGACTTGTTGTTTGATTTGGATCCTTTACCCCCTTTCTTTTCATTTGCATTTGCTTGTGTTTGTTTTGTGTTCTTGCAGGAACATGACAACCATCATCACATGAGTTGGCATCTATGCCATCAAAACCATTGAAACTTCAAGAAATTTT
>Ga0209611_10001366_pt1 | contig 41171 bp, 24 predicted proteins | sample S1TSphgellanicum_3_FD_187693 | JGI IMG/M metagenome (GOLD analysis project Ga0209611, IMG submission 187693) | Host-associated microbial communities from peat moss isolated from Minnesota, USA - S1T2_Fc - Sphagnum magellanicum MG (SPAdes) (version 2) | ecosystem: Host-associated > Plants > Peat... | reverse complement strand
GCTACATTCACAAATTACACCACATGGAATTCAAGTCATTTGAAATGCTCAATGTACATGAAAAAGATTTGCCATTAAAATGGATAGTTTGTATTACCAAATGTAACAAGCTCTCACCAACAAGCCTTCCATGTCAAACCTAGATGGCAATGGTAGAGGGCACTTCACAATAGTTAAGTAGACTAAATGTGGTTGCTTTGCTCTAAGATGGCTGATGTAGTCACAAAACATTGGGAAAACATTGCAATATTTTACTTGGTCGGTGATAACTTAGGAGTGAACTTGGTGCCATGGCCTTCTTATTAGATCCACTTATCAGCTGACTTTGGTCATCATGGTTGAACAAGCTCACATTTCACATTACCCCAAAAAGAAATTCCTTACGCATTTGGATCAAAGAATGAACACCAATGAATCCAAAGAACTTAGAGCAATTGGCTTCCACCATTGGCCTCATTAGTATAAAATGTGTGTTGGGGGGGGTGTGGAGGGTGGATGGGGAGGACCCAACCGACCTCTTATGGACCCCAATGCAATAATGATACCTACTTAGACGTAACCTCCCTAGGAAGAAAATTGGTTGTAACATCTCATAAAAGGAAACTTGTAAAGAATAATGCATACTATACTTAGTGAGGAGAAAGTGGGCTTGGCCCCACATGTCCTTCACCTTACAAAGTGCAAGACCATTAGAGAAGAGCACATCTCCACACTATAATTGGTAAGGATAACCTGGGCTTGGTCCACAGTCTCCTCACCTTACCAAGTGGAAGAGGATTAGGAAAACACATCCCCTTTTCACACGGTGCATTGTTTGGGTCTGGTGGATATGTTGCCTCTGTCATAGTCCCAGTGGGATTTTGGAAGACATCCACTGCACAGTCAGCTCTGCAGAGTAATCTGGGTAAGAAAAGATCAAACCAAGATTCCTGGATGAAAAGCTGAACTTTCATGAAAGGAAGTTCATCCATGAAATCATTTCTAGTTTTCTAGAAAGGAAATTCCTTGGCTAGGGACATTTGTGGGCATCATGTTGAATCACGAGCCTTGTGTCTTGTTACATTAAGGATGTTCCTAGGGAGGTTTGGCACAACCTGATCAAAGAGAATGAATAAATAAATCAGGGGCAGTCTCATTATTTGAGACAGAAGAAGTTTGAGCAGACCAGAAAAAAATTCAGGCATTTGGACAGCCCAGAATTTGTCTAAATTTGTAGGCAGCTTGAAGCTCGCTGGAGTAGTCCACACGGGCGAAGTGGACTTGGCACTTTGGCAATGTGGAGTTGACAACTTGGGAATGTGGACTTAGCAATTTGGGCTTAGTAATAAAGTGGATTTGACAATTGGGAATTTCGCAATTTGGCGAAGTGAATGCTGCAAGCTGAGAAAGTCAAATTAACAATGCAAAATTCACAATTCAGCAAAGTGGACTTAGCAACCAGGTAAAGTGAACTTGGCAAAATACCCAAGCAAACAAACAGCAGGCAGTCCCTACCCTGATATTAACTGTTAGATCGTTGACCAATAATGTAAAGTCCAAAATTTCATCACAAAATCAAAGTTTTCCTGTGTACTCTTACAATGATAAAGTGCTCTCCGAACCATGCAAGATGGTTTACCCATCACAAGCAACAGCTTAAACAAATTTGACAATCAAATAACAGTTGATTTTCAGTCTTGATCAGTTGGGTGTTCCAGTGGGTTTTTGGTGGGAACCACCAACCCTAATATACATGGACACTGAACCTCTATCTGCCCTAAAAAGGAGGGGATAGTTACCTGTTCAGGATCTTCTGCAGCATGACACTAAATTTGGCCTGCTGATGCAGCAAATAGCATGTAGAGAATGGCACTAGGGGACTGAGATTAAGCCAGGTGCAGCTCTGCTGGGATCTCCCTGGCAGAACCTGGCCCTTAAATAAGACATTTTCTCTAGAACAAGAAACTGTTCCAATTGGTCCAACTCTTTCCCTGCTTGACAGTTTGATATAACAGATCTAGTGTTGTGATTAGGACCTTGATAGTTCAAGGTTAAGGTCATACCATTTCACATGGCTGCCTTGTAGTCCTTCCCTGGTAACCATCAACTCACAATAATCTTATCGCACACCCAATTCCAACCTCTCCAATCCTGTTTCTTCCATCTGCAAAATTTGACAAAAAAAAACTCATAACACAAAGTTTTTGTACCACAAAAATTGCCATATTTTTCGATCAGCTTACTTAGCTGCCATTCATGACGAAAGTGATGGTTTGATACTTTGTTGTGAGTGACAATCAACAGTGGTGCTGTCATGGCCAATGTTAATGGCATGGCAGCACACTTTTATTCTTTGTGTGTGTGTGTGTGTGTGTGTGTGTTCCAGTTTGGTTAGAAGTTAGAACTGGCACAGCATTTGGTTTGGTTGTCTTACAAGAGATCCAGTTAGGAGTTTCTCTCTGCAATGGATCTCATTTCACATCTATCTAATTTGCTAAACCCTAAACTTGTAATTTATGAATGAGCCAATTCCTGGGTGACTGGCTACAGGTTTAAATTCTTCTTCTACTAAGCGAACAAATTGGGTTCCTCCACAAATTTCTGTTGAGGAACCTGCATGTGAGTAGGTATCAATATTTGACACCCACCCAAATCAAATAAAATCAAAACAAAAACAAAACAAAAGAAAGACACTTTGGTACTTAGGCTCCTCCACGCTGGGGAGAGCGTCTACTTTCAATTATGGAGGGGAACTTCTCTTGGTCTTGATAAAGCAACCCAAAATGACCTTTCACATTCTCCACCGGACTCTGCAAATTGCTTCCCAGGAGCCAGATTTTATGCACCTGGCTTGCATAGGCTCTGAGTACCAGGTCCAAGTGCAATCCGGTCTCATTCGAAGGAAACTTGATCTTGTGCACAATGGAGAGAAACGCAGCTGCTTTCCACTTGGTGAACCCAAAGGCATGTGTGCAAACCCCAAGGCAGCGAGAAGCTTTCAACCCATTCTTGAGGTGTGCCTTCCCCGCACAATCATGTGGTCGACACATCCCCAGGTAAAGAATCCCATCAGCAGCAGCTAACTCCATTCCTTCCACAATTGCATCATGGGCCATCTTGGGTGTCACCCGAGGGTGCAATGCAATGTCATTCTCGAAGAAAAAATGCCAGGAATCCAGCTTTTCACTCGCGTCATCCACGAACGTCTGGAACAAGTTCAGGAACGTCATTCGGTTGGAGAATGCCTTCTTCTCCCTGTCCTTGTGGGGTCCTCCGAAGCCAAGGAATGAATTCAGAGCCGTTTCAAGCTCCTCGGATTGATAAGGGATGGGGATGGCTCTGTGTACCTGGATTTGCAGAGCATCCAGAACCTTCTTTGAGCTATTGAAGCGCTCGTCCTCTTTCTCACTCAGTACGTAGCCTCGAATCACGCCGTCAGGCTGATCAGCATCTTCATCTCCTCGAAACAACTGATCATCTATCAAAGCTTTGCCAGATGAGACGTTGTTCTTCAGTGCTTCCAACTCTGATTCCAGTGTGGAGCAATTCTGGGTTGGGGTGGTCTGCGGCTGCTGCTGCAGACCCATGTCAAGCTTGGCGTCGTCGCTCCTCGCCCTTACAGTTGAGTATGTGACCACGGCGACAGATGTCAACAAACCTACGGCAAGTACAAGGTGCACCACCGTAGCTGTCTTGAGGTGCTTTGGGATCATTTTCAGCAGCCTCTCTAGAAAGACTTCACGTATGCCTTGTCCAAACCTTTGACTGATGATCACCTGCAGCAGCAGCAGCAGCCACCCATGATGCTCAAAAAGAAGTTGAGTACTCAAGCACCCATGAGTTCAGCAAACTATCTCTGATCTCAATTCGCTACAAGACTTCCTTCCAAAAGAGCTGGCGCATGAATTCCACCAATTTGCTGCAGATTCTTGTCCACCATGGATGCTTGATCATAATATTGTACTAGATTTTTAAATTCAAGAACTGGTAATCTATCATTCCTGGCACCGCCGTCAATGACTGTCCCCAGAGTTCACATCCCACCAAAATCTTCTGATTTTTCAAGTAAGGGGGAGAAAAAAACAATCAGCAAGAAAGACTTCTTGTACTTCACTCTAAGACTAAGATTTGTCTACAGATGAATCATTCCTCTGAAACACAACCTTGCAAAGCAGCAACAACTAACTCTGGACAGGTTGATCACTCTCCACATCTAAGCTGCGATGAAGTGGTAACTAATTACTTGTCATAGCAACTCTCAAACACCAAGAAGAGGATTTAAAGCAACCCAGTTCCCCTTCTTCAAAAGCTTTCCAAAACCCACAAGCCCAAAAATCTGCCACAAGCTCTCAGAGACAGTCTGAAGCAAACCCAAAACACACTTTGGGGAAACAGGAGGTGCATACACACTACAACTGCACTCCACGTTCTTCTCCCCTCACCAAGAAGTATATATACATATATAAAATTAATATTAATATTTTGAAAAAAAAAAGGGTTATGAGAAGGAAATTTTATTCAATTTTTTTGGGGCTTGTGGGTTTTGAAATTTTCCTTCTCCTAACTTTCTGTTCAAGAGCTTTTCAAGTTTCTCTAATGGGCCCCTCATCTCTCATGATGCATATCCAATCCCTCTTCTTCTTCTTCTTCTTCATCTTCTTCTTTTTTCTGACTTTTACATTTTCTGATCTTGCTTTAAATTCTGATTATAAATGCACTGTTGTTGGTAGTTATAAGATTTTCGATATTAAGTTGTGTGTTATTAGCTTAAGCAAAGCAAAACTAAATCGACTTTGAATTTTATTTTATTTAAAAAAAATTTTAACTTGAAACCAAAGAATTAGAATTGTTAACAACCGAGGTCCATAACTAGACCCAAGGTTTGATCAAATTTCAAAGATTAAAACGAGGGCCTAGATAGAACCGGAGGTGAAATTAATATGTTAAGGAAATACCTCGTGTTGAGACTTGAGGTTGTCTTCAAAAGCAGAATGAGACTTGAGGTTGTCTTCGAAAGCAGAAGAAAAATGTTGAACGATTAAATGAGGGCCTAGAACTGGAGGTCAAATTAATATGTTAAGGAAATACCTGGTAGTTTTGGCCAGTTCTTCCCTGAACCTCGTTACTCAGTTTTGAGACTCAAAAAAAGTTTTGGTTGGTTCTTTGGGTTTGTGTTTGACCCTAGTTCTTCAAATCTTTAAACCCTAAGATTTTGATTTCGGCACAATTTTTTTAACTTCAACAATCTGATTGAGAGTGGAGAACTGATATGAAAATTGAGTCCACTCCATGTCTCACTAGGTATAGATTTCTTAATGAATGTTTCTAAGTGGTCTCTTATAGTGATTCATTTAGGTGGTTGCATTTATATTGTCTCTCATCTTATATTATTTGTTATTTCATGTGTCATGTTTATGGTGAGGGTTGGGAAACAATTAGTATAATAATATGTTGGATTTCATAAACATTACTTGAAGGCCAAACAAGGGGTAGAGGTGAAACTATTTTAAAAACTTAAACATGTGTTCAAGGTTTGTTTTTTTATGGTTTTGGTTTCAATTTTAGCAAAAAAATTAGTTTCACCGTCTAATTCTTCTTTGTGCTGACTTCACCGAACAGTTATTGATTTACATGCAAGTCACAAGAACCCAAAATTGACTCAATTGGAAATTGCTGAAGCTGCCAATACTAATGAAGGGTAGGTAACCCAAATGAGCATCCCTTAAGTTGTGGGACCAAATTGCAATGAACTTGAGTTCATTTGTGAAGTTCAAAAAAAAAAAAAGTGGGACCAAATGATAACTACATTCTTTAGTCTTCCCTTTACTAAGGGCAGAACACTGAACACCCCCCTTCCACCCCCAATGGATTTTGTGGGTTTCAGTGGCTAGCTAGTCCTCATGTGGGTCAGCCACACATTTCTGCCCTTGTTACAAGCAGAGCCAAAATACCAACAAAGTTTCATGAACCTGAAATAAATGATGACTAGTTGTCTGTCGTTACATGATACATGCCCGTAGCCATGGTGAAAATTGAGCCAAAACAGAAGAGCCTACTGAAAAATGACAACCCCACCTCCCCCTCACCCTCCCCCACCCGAATACACACTAGAGATATCCGTGTAAAGTACGGCAAAGACAGCACTGGAACCCTGAGTTTGGTCATAAAACAGGGAGATATATTTTGAAAACCTGAAAAAAGGTTCATTAGCATTCAAGGGGTGCGGAGGAAAACTCACAAAACCATCAATTTTGGTGGAAATTGAGTTTCATCCTGTCTTTCCTTTTTCCTGAGCGGCCCCGGTGTTGCTATAAACCTATATTTTCACTGCTCCCACCTCTCCAGCTACTATGATTATTATCGAAACTTATGCATTAAATGCTGAGTTTCAGCATTTCATACCCAGATTGAATAAAAATTTCTGACTTTGCGAATACCACTGAAAGACGGGTTTGGTGGTGAAAGAATGCCCAAACATAGGGTGAAGATTGGGTGACTTTCAAGATATCACTATTATAAAAGGAAAGTGTACAACCTGGATTATTCTGGTTTAGGTTGCCTCATTGCACCTACAAACTTTTTTTACTTGCTTTAAGAAAAAGTCCTTTAAACTTTTTTTTGTTTAAAACAATATTTTGCTTTGTCATCAGGTTCGTAAACATCCTCCTGGGCAGGACCAGATGTACGTACTAGAACAAGGGTACTTTGGTCCTTTCAGGCTTTGTCCGTATTGCACGAAGTAACCTTTCTTTGGGCAGGTGAGTCAGCAGTGATGCATACTAAACCCGATTTTATTGGCCTTGCCTACCAAGAAGGGGATATTGTTGTGTTTAGATTCATTATAGAGTATAGTAGCTTAAGGGATTTTGGTCCCTAGGTAATAATAATAATAATAGGTCTATCTTTATATGCGGATTTTTGAAAGATCATATTTTGGCTTGTGTTGAAACTTGAGATTAGTTATAATAGAGTTATAATATTTTGAAGGATTTTGGTTTCTTTTAGAGGATTTTTTTTTTGAAGATTATATTTTTGCATGGTGAAATATTTGAGTTTCCATAATTCTTCTTCTTTTGCCTTAACATACTTTTTAATGTGAATGGCAAGGCCACAGTGTGGCACACCCCTTGTTTTATGTATTTCGACACCCAGAAATGCATTTTTCAAGTGTGCCTTTTCATGAGGTGAGCTGAATGGGCAAGAAAAATGACTAAACCTTTTGTGTAATTTTGGAAAAAAAGACGAGTTGGCAAACAGGAAAAGCGAACCTTAACAAAATAGCAACTAGAAAATTTGCGATTTTGGCAAAGTGGACTTGTGAAACATGTGGCGTGAACTTGGCAAAGTACGGGAGCAAATGGTGTGCCATACAAAGCAAAGAAATGAAAAGCTCAATATTTCATAGATTTCAAAGCTGAGTAAAAACTTATCAAGTTGACTTTACTTGTTCTGTAGCTGTTCACCAAACTCCACATCCACTTGGAATAACTTCTCATTTCAATTTCCCACATTCAAATGGCAAAAACTGATGCCCAAATAAACACCTTTTTACTACTGAAATTTCTCATTATTCCCCAAGAAAGTGGGTCAAGAAAACATAACTTTGAAGTTTGCTTTGTCAATTTTTCCTTTTTTTTGCCCCTTTTTCTTCAGGAGAGCTTATACCTTTGTACTTTGGCCAATACATGTATACGCTACGCGTCATGGACTTTTTCAATTGATTTTCAGTATGTTGAAATTTGCAATATATTCAAACTTGGGATTTTAGGCCCCCTTTTTCCCACCACCAGATTGCTTTGGCAAAAAAGCGTCAATTTCCCAATTCTAATCTCGATTATGAAAAGTGCATCAATGGATTCATAATCATCAATTTTTAACAAGAGACTCGATATAGTTTTACAATAGCGTTTTGTTTGGAAAATCCTCTTTTCACAAAATCATTGCACTTTGCTGAATTTCTGTGAGTAATCGTCTCCCAAAATTTCATGGGGATCTATATATTATCTGGTTTTGAGTACCAAGTGAAGTGGTGTTGATGGGTGGTTCATATATTTAATTTTTCTAAACAAGCAAGTTTTAGTTGCTCCTTTTCCTTTATGATGAGAATTTTCATGATTTCTTTTTCCTTTGTTGACAATATTTGTGCCATGAGTATTTGTCGGTTCAAAAATCAACCTTTTTAAGAAGGCCTGTGGAGCATGGGCTGAAATTGCGGGGTGGAGTTGATGGATTTTAATGGAAAATTTTATTTAACACTTTTGACAAATAAAAATTGGACATTCATGGACAAAACCCTTTTTCAATTTTTAAAAAAAAAGAAGAGGAGGAGAGTGAAGTGCAGGTGAAAGCATTGTGCATCACAAAGGTAGTTTAAAGGCTACCAATAAAATGATAGATACCTTGGAAGATACTTGTTGTTTGTATTTGTGTTTGGATACTTTCCACAAAACAAGATTCCTATGTCCTTTTCATCAAGATTATATGTGTTCTCCATTTCCATTGAATTTGTGTATGTCTTTCTCTTTCAGCAACATTTCCATGCTCACAAAAAGCTATGATAAGTGACTAGAAAATGATGACAAAAGAAGAGATGTGGGTGATAATATGTTGGAAATGCCCAAGAAAAAAAAAACCCCATGAAAAGAAGATGATGCAAAGGATGTAGATCTCATGTTGTGATATTACATGCAATATGTAAAGGAAGACCTCCCTCTATCCCCTCCTCTGTTACCTTTACTCTCCACACTTCAACCTAGTGAGTTAAAAGAGCGGATCTACCCACACCCATTGTGTGCACCTCTACAAGTGTCTACCACATCCAAAATAGTGTCCAAAATAGCGAGCAAGTTACTTACCCATTAAAAGTTTCTTTGGCTATGAACATGCAATCAACAAGTATCCTCTCCTCAAATGGAAAGGAGCTCTCTGAAATGTGTGGTTCTCTACTGAAAAGCTACATCAGATAGTGAAACTTGAATGTGCTCGATAATGCCAATATGAAAAGCATGTCATCTTTGTTAAAAATCTTACTGGCATGGGAATGTCATGATGCACAAAGAGTTTGTGAGTAGGTATGTATGTACATATGGCCACTTTGTCAACCTCTCTTGCCAACAGAAAGACCAATGAGGAAACAAAATTGAAGTGTATTGGAGGTAAAGGAGTGTACCTTTGGCTCTTTTAAGTGTATTTTAAGGTGTGTTTTTCAAAAGGAGAAATGGATGCTCCTATGCACCTTTTGTTTTTCAAAATGCCTGACCTCTTTTTTTCTTTTTTTCACATGAATCTGGTCAATATCATGGGAAAAAGGATGTTTAATGAAGTTCTGATAGATCTTTACACCAGGTATCACCTCCTGCGCAAGGCATTCCTGAAATAAAGCACCACCTCAGCCTTTAACTTGGGCAGGTGCTAGTTTGGAAACACCCCACTCCTCAGGCATGACCTTACACTTACTGGCTCTGTGTTTGGTTCATGGGCAAGTTGCATTTGGTCTCCTCTCCCTCATCAAACAAATGCATGACTTACTTCAAATTTTCAATTGCAAATAGCAGCACTCACAAACAAAAGTATGCACTTGCTCAACTTCATTAGCCTACTTTAAGAAACACAACTTTTGTGAGGATGGGCAACCCACTGGCCCAAAAAAATTAATTCCAGGTTCTACAATGAAAGTGCCATTTATAAAGAAGCCAATCTGCATACACAAGAGCATAACCCAGCTTTTAAATTCTTGTTTTATCATCTGCCTTATCTTGTGTGGCATTGAACCCAAATATTGGACCAAAAGAAGGAGCTCTGTTTGTGTGTGTGTATGTGTAAGTCTTGGTACTCTTGACATTCCCTTGAAAAGAGAGAATCTGAAAGTGCTTTAGGTTACTTCCAGACACTCTCCTCAGGTTTGAGGGATGGCAAACTAGAGTAGAATATGTACATTTCAACCTTCTATCAAATGGAGCACGGCTTCATTAGATGGGACCTACATTGCATAATTACCCAGATTGTGGACTACAACAATGTTTTGTCAACTTGCTATTTCAAGGATTTTCTGGGCTTTGGAATCGCTGAACTTGTCGGTGTGTGGTGACTTCTGAATGTAAGTAATGTAAGTTCTCTACATGGGTATGAGATGTTGCAAGTATATTTCCTTTTACAGATGTCAAATTCTATATAATCAAGTGTAGCTAATGGCATCTCTAAAGAAAAGATTGGTTTGAATGATTTGCACTCCTTGGGTTATCACTATTTATTATTATAAATTGGGTCTTGGCCTCCATTGTCATGCATTACTAAAACAACATCCAACATTGTTGAAACTAAGAAGGCGTCACAAACATGCAAGCCCTGCCTTTAGATGATATCTTGTAGATGTATTTAAAACATGTTTATAGAAATGTATATGTTTGTGTGCATGGATGTGTTTATATATGTATGTATCTATGTTTATGTATATATGAATGTATATATATTTTCATACATAAGTTTGCATGGGTACATATATATGTATATAAAAACCACCCAAGAAATTCTATCATATTTGAATTCTATGTTAAAAACTGATATAGACAAGAACAAGAATTTCAATAAAAAATGTGTCTCTCCACCCGTAATCGTTTATAATTAAAAGAGAGATAGGAAAGTTTTCATTAGGAAAATGGGGACAAAGACTTAACATTTAATATAATATATATTCTAAAAATTAACAATAAATAAATAGAAAAAGCCTTGCAAACATATGTTGAATTTTTAATTTTTTCAATGCACTTATATGAGTTCATTATTTGATAATGGTTTTGATTTATAAATAAATTGAACCATTTTCCCATCACATCTATTAAGTGTTGTTTGGTGGTTGCTTTGCATTTAAATCTCATAGTTAATCTAAAATTAAATATGTTTGTGAAAATGATTAAAATATCCAATAAATAGTTTCTTTTCATTGTGGTAATACAAATTGGGGGACATAATCAAGGAATATGAAAGCATGATATGTATACGTTGATGATTTATCCAATATGCTTATGTTGATCTAGAATAACATTGTTGTGTTGGTGCATTTGTCCATATGCGATTTATTTGTGTGTCACTAATAGTAGTGCTTTCAAAATAGGTGGGTTTAAAATTGTATTTTTTCATAAATGCTTTTAAAGTTGCTAATTGAATTGTATTTGTCAACAAATCTATGTTAAAATCTCCAATTATCATAGTTGGAGTGTATAAATGTTTTTAACATATAATTAAAATGTGATAGTTGCATTTTTTATGGTTTATATATTGCAATTACATATGATGCATCATGTGTGTTGTTATTAAAAAGTGCAGTAATAAACTTAGTTCTTGAATGTGTTATTGTTGTGTTGTCTGTTAATGAAACATTATCATCATAAAGTATCATGGTGCCATGTTCATTATAAGAAGATAATATTTGGAATTTTTGTGATAAACATTATAAATTTTTGAATTTATATCAAGATTTTTCACTTTTGTCTCATTTAAACAAAAAAAAATGAGATGTTAACAAATTTGGATATGCAAAAACATCTTCAAAATGCGATACCAAAGAACAAGTATAAAGAGTTTGTATAATCATAAATTTTGAACAGAAAGATTGCAAAGACACAATAGTAATTTTATATTGTGCATGGGTTCTTAATTGTAACATTTCTTCTTAAATGAAATGATTTATTTGAAAGTTCTTACTTAGTAATGGGGAACATAAATACAAATGTTTTTTGGAACAAACTCTAGAAAATGTTGTATATGTTAATCTATGTTTTGTCACACCATTTGGATCAAATGATAAACAATCAAACTTAATCCTTGTGAGTGATGTATGATATGTGCTACATTTCCAATAGAGCAAACTTGAAGAAAACAACACCCCCCTCCCCACCCCCAAACACAAGGAAAAAGAAAAACTAATAAAATTTACACTATTTTGTTTCTAGATTTTATTGAAAAATTGATCTCCAACCTTTACAAACAAAATTTGGGGATATTATTTCAAGAAGTTTGCCAAAAAACTAAGGAAATAAATCTGCTTAAGAACAATATATTTTTGCCATGATGCGAAATTTCGCACCAAAAAAAATCACTAATAAAACCTCTTCCTAAGTGTAAACACATCCACCAAAAGAACCAATTCTCATGGTATGAAAATGGTTCCAATAAGGTAAAAGTTGCAAATTTTGGATCAAATGTGATAGTCCCTATCCATGTGGGGGGCAAGGCTCAACAAAGTCACACACATTAAAACATGTACACAAATAGAGCACATACAAGAAACATGTTGTTGTTTTATATGCTTCGAGCTTGAATTTTTACAATTTACAAGTGAGTTTTATGAAACATGAAAAAGATGAGAGTTCAAAGTCACATAATGTGGATAAACCTTTCAAACATGCAAAAAATAGAATCACGTTCACATCGAACTAAGTTTAAGAACACATAATAAATTATTAAAAAATAGTATCTTGCAAAAATACCGAACATCATATCTATCATACAAATAGGTTGTAAAACATGGTCTTGAAAATTTCAAGCTTTCAAAATGTTGAGTCCAATCCACCAATGTTGAAGATTTTAAAAATGTAATGAACCATTTCTATATTTCAAAAATTTCCTTGTAGGTCAATCATCAATGGAACAATTTAGCTTGGGAAAAGGTGCAAGGCTATTACAATGCAAACCTTATGTTTTGCAATGTAGCTTAAGTGTTACATATTGTTCTTAGGCTTTTTCAATTGTACTTTTGCAAAATACACATAGTTTAAGTGTCTTTTTCTTTCTTTGTTTAGATCATGATATAGGCAAGTTTAGTTTAAGGTGATTTAGGGCTAGAAAGGTGAACAATTGAGGGTTGATGTTGGTTTGTGGAGATGGTTGGGAGTTCATGTGCTTGTGGATATTGTCATTGGCAATGACGTTGAAGTGGTGAAATTATGTTGACTATAATCTAAATGAAACTAGGGTTTAATTTGAGGAGATGTATGACAATTATTTTTGTGGAGGGACAATATTTTGTCAATTAAATAAAGCAAGGAAGGAAAAAAATAGGTTTGATCCCATGTTTACAAAAGTGGGAGCTCCAATAACTATAGCTCTTTAGGAGTTCATAATGTGCCAAATTGAAAAGTTTCCTTTCAATATAACAAAGGTAATGATGAGAAAAATGTTGTTGCTAGGTTATGTGTACAATTATGCACAATTGTACAAAGAAAAAATAGGTGTATAATTGTACACATAACCTAAACAACATTTATCAATGATTTGAATATGAAGTCCAAATTTTAAAAATTGGAGAAAGGGCATGCAACCATTATGAAAGTTTTAGTTATTATAAAGGAACAAAAATCAATTGCAAGTAATGGGAAGTGCATTGGAACATAGGAAGAACTAATAGACTATTACGTAGATTTTTACATTTAATTTTATGTTATGGGGACAATTGGGCTATGTGTGGAAGAGGCATTATATAACCATGGCCTCTGTTACCAAGGAGGGTAGCCAAGTAAAAAGCCCAAAAAATCAAACCATGAAAAATGGAAAGGAGGAGTTGCTTTCTTAAAGACAAGCCTACTTTCAAACAAAAAACTTACAAAGCAAAATCCTAAGACAAATTGAATGACTCCAACAATCCCAAAAAATATTTTTGAATTGTAAAATAACAATTCCTTCGTGTTGGTTTCATCTTTCTACACATTACTTTCCAGCAATTACTACTTTCTGCTACAACTTATATCATAATGTTCCAAAAGTTATAGAAAAACACTCTAAGGGAAACTGAAAAGAAAGTAAGATTCCAAAAAAATACAGAGTTACAATGTTTTATGGAAAGTTAAAACTTATACTCACACATCCAAGAAGTATAAGCAAACTAACAAAAAAATTGGAAGTATGCACCAAGTTCCATAACCTTTACTCTCCATATATTTTAGCATTAGGAAATACAACATGGGGGTCAAAACATACTCAAAGGAGCCACCAACATTAATTTATAATTGGATTGCATCTCCTTCTTCCCCAAAATAAGATTTTCATACAAAGGAATTTTTGAATGAAATAGTTGTTATGAAAAATAATTAGAGTTGCCCCAACAAATCCTTTTTTTTAATATCATTGTTGAGAAAATAGGAATTTGTAAAAGTTTGTAGATTCATTGCAAATTTTATGTTTCGTCTTGAAAAATGATGATAATTTCAAATCATACCAAAAAATGTTCATTATTTTAAGGTTCAATTTCATGTATTATAAACTTTCAATTTGTTTAATACCCCATATATATGTTGTAAAGCAATCTTGAAATTTTAAAAATTTAAAACGTACTTTGAATTTTCAAAGTTTAAGAATTCCACGTTTTTTAAATTATTAATTTTTTTTGTGTTTAGGTCATTATCATCTTTTTCTTTTTACCATCAACTTACTTTTTTAATGAGTCCTTTGAAATTCCTTTGTAAAAATGTCCTTTTTTAATGAAAAACATTTTCATTTTCAAAAGTCTTTAATTAAATCAAGGCCTAAAACTAGATCAAATGGGATTTTAATTTGAGTTTTTTGACATTTATTTGTGTTATAAAGGAATAACTTGCCATGATTACCATGGTTTCAAATAGAAAAAAATAAATATATCTTTATTTTTTATGGTAGTTTTTAACATCTGACGCCCTTTGTGTTTCCTTTGAGTGTGTTTTGACCCTTAGTTCTCCTCTCCCAAACTCTCCAAGCATTTCCATTTCTCTTCCTACTTTGTTCAACCATGTTACACCAAGAATGATCCTTCTTCTCCTTCAAGTTCCCATTTTCACTAATCCACACATGGTTCACATCTTCTTTTAAAAAATAGGCATGTATCTTAATCCTTCCCAGAAATCCCCTAGTTAGTTGATTAGTAAAACAAATACCAATCATTCATTCACAAGATATTAACTAACCAAAGTAGTTTTATCCTCTAGTAAACTAATAGATGGTAAATAACATTTACTACTATTAATTAAATAATTATTATGATGCCCACTAGGCTAATTAGGCCAAAAGATTTCTACCCTTAATAAGCACAAAACCTATTTTAATGGAAAATTGAAAGACAATATACTAAAGCATATGAAAACCACGTCAACACAACCCATGACAAAAGATGAATTATTGGTTGCTTCAAAGGAACTAGTGAAAGCAAAAGGCCTCACACCTAAACATTATTGTTGCAAAATTCTTTCAAAAGATATGGGTGGTAATAGGGCAAGAGTTTACACAAATAGTGCAAAAGTCAATTCAAAAAGGAAGTTTCCGACCTAAAGTCATAGAAGGATTAATAACATTGCCTCATAAGGGAGGAAAAAACATTATCCTATCAAATAAAGCAACGTATTATGCTAATTAATGTGACATGTAATTTTTTTTTAACTCTTTAAAAATGGATGCAACTAACCTTGATGGAAGTGATTAGTTAAGATGATGATGATGCACCTCTAGCTTTATAAAGTGGTATCAAAGGTAAAAAGCACCATGAGAAATTATGTTTTAAGAAACCTCACTAACCTGCAATTAAATGTTTAGTGTAGTTATTGTGCAACTATGCTAAATTTGTTCCATGAAAGCAAGGGTCATTTTTAAAAATAAATTCACATAAAATTCACATATTAGTTGTAAAATGAACCCTTATATAATTTGAATATGCCCCACATATCTTATATATTAATTCAGCAAATCTATCAGTCAGTCAGTGACAATGACTCCAGTAACTGCTATGAAATCGCCCAAAAGTGCACCTTTTTGGTAAAATTTCTAGGTGCCAATTAAAATTGATTGCGGCTTTTCCTTTTGGTATATTTCCAGGTGCCAATTAAAACTAACTGCGGCTTATCCTTTTGGTAAATTTCCCAGGTCCCAATTAAAACTGACTATGGCTCAACCTTTTGGTAAATTTTCAGGTCCCAATTAAAACTGCGACCTTTTTTCCTTTTGGCAAATTTCCAGGTCCAAAACTGCGGCTTTTCCTGTAGAGTCATTATTAGGTAGAGGGAAAGATATGGGTACCCGGGGTGACTAACTAACCACGTGTTGGGATCCGGAACGTCGACTGACATCTTAATCGATGGATTACTACTACACAACGGACTCCAAAATCCAGGTGCCAAAAGTGCTGCCTGACCAACCTTCCCTCCCTCTCCAGAACGCTTTGGGAATTAACTTGAAATAACACACCTGTGCATTATGCACAGGGTTACCACTAGTATGATTGTGATTGACATATTTTAACAACTACCTTGTAATTATCATATGGCCTTGAGACATATAGTCATGCCATGAATACGCATTGCCATTGTGGCAATTGGTAGTTGGCACCATGCTAGTGATTAGCTAGCATATCCAATTTTTTTACAACTAGTCATCAACTAGTAAGTGGGTCAGCAGCACAAACCCAAGGTAGACCCAAGGGGTGCTTACTTTCCAAACTCCCTCATTAACAACGTAAACAATGATGGGTGTCATGGGAAAAAATGAAAAAAATTAAAATTGTAGTTTCCAAAAACAAAATGCTAGCTTCTACAAGCATTCCATTTTTAAAAAATGCTTGCCTCTTGCACACAACCTATTAGACTCTGGAAGCATACCTTAAAATACACTAAAAAAAAAAGTTGTGGAGGTTTTTACATTGTAGTGTTAAATAGTTGCTTGCATCCATACCGCATGTGTGGACTTCTAGCAATGTTTGCCAAATCCAACATAGTAGTGTATCTCGTGCGTGGATTTCTAGCAATTTTCATCAAATCCAACAGTATGTACCCTGTGATTAGACTTCTAGCAGTGTTTGTCAAATCCAACCTAGTGTCCCTCGTGCTTGGATTTCTAGCAATGGGTTATCAAATCCAACAGTATGTACCCTGTGATTAGATTTCTAGTAATGTTTGTCAAATCCAACCTAGTGTCCCTCGTGCTTGGATTTCTAGCAATGGGTTATCAAATCCAACATTGTGTACTAATTAGTTTCCAATCCTTGCCAATAAACATGAAAGTTGAGAGAGTTACAAGGTGCAAGATGATTTAGTGCAACTACCCAGGAATGCAATCATTTTTAGTAGGCCACTCAAGAAAACATCCATTAGGAAGTTTGTAAATGTACATGGAAGTGGACCCAATTTTCAAACCCAATTGTCTCACCTGAATTAGTTCTCAGGGGAGTTTCAACCCCAGTTTTGGATTTGCATTAGCTGCAGCTTGACAGCTGCTGCTTATATTCTTCATTTCGATCCCAGGCTTCGTTCAAAACAAGATCCTGCAAATATTTGGAACTGATACCCAGTTTCATCATCATGAAAGGGTACCTAATTTAGGTCACTTTTTATAAGGTCAAACTAAGGCCCAAAGACAGGGCGACTTTACAGGACAGTCTGATTGTTGGCATAATAATTCCTGTGCAAAAAAAGAAGTCTAGGGAATCTAGGTTTGTCTAGGGTTGTTTGACTTGCGAAGTTAGCCTCTGGGGGACCACTTACTATCACTAGAACTTTTGTGTTGAGATTTCATATGGTAGTTGCACCTCCACATCAGTCAAAAGTTTGGCAAAAGATCACTTGGGAAAGTTTTTAAAATTTAAGAATCTTTGCTATATTTTGGCAACCAGCAGAACCCATTGTCTAAATATGGTGATTTGAGGTTTTTTTGGTTCAAATCTGGTGACTTTGGTGCATTTTTTTCACAAAAAAAATCATTGTATAAGTTGCACTGGACTTCTTTTTTTCCTTCCGTCGTCAAGTGGTGAAAACAAATGGGTCCTTCAAAAAAATCTTCAAATCATGTCCACAATTTACAAGCTGCATGACAAAGCTTTCATCGTTTCAAGCCTAAGAGTGATGCACCAAATGTTTTGTGGCTTTGATAACAAAAAAAACTTCCAAAAAAAACACTCTAGAATCACCCTAGAGTTGAAACATGTTTTTTGGGTGAAATGCTCAATGTTATGAATTCATGTCAAGGGTAGGAAAACTCATTACTTTAACCTCTTTGGACTTTTGATCATGTAGGTTTGGTGACACTCACTGAAACTCTTTTAACATTTTCTTAATCCCATGATGGTGTTTTTTGTTATGGAGTTTGGCATTAGCAACTGTGAAGAACTTCATGAGATGTTTTTACATATACATAGTGTAGAAACCAGTGTTGGGTGGTGATCAAAAGCAGCAACAGAGACCCACCACAGTTAATCTGCTGTTCTTAAGGTTCATAACCATGGTTCTCAAACAAGCAAATGGGCTGGAATAGGAAGAAATACAAACCAACCTGCAAAACCTCCTCTTTACATTGCAAAAAACAGGCATTTTGCTTTCACAACTTCAGCATGGGGAAAACAAAATCAACAACAATCAAACCATGAACTCGGTCACATATGCTCCTGTGAACTAACACAGCATTCAAGCATCCATTTATATGTTTATATGCACTGCAAGAGAATGTAGTTTTTCTAACACAAAAGGCCACAGCTCCTAACACATGTGAGGTAAGCTTTGTGGTTTCATCAAGTGTACGATATGCAGTGTTTATCATGACATACAATGTATTAAAACCACAATTTGATATTAAGTTATAGCATATGTCAAATAGTAAATTTTATGTAACATATGCCACAATAAACACCAAATATTCTACATTGTAATGGATGAAACCACAAAGTTTACCTCACATGTGTCATGAGCCATGGCCTTTTGTGTGAGACAAACCACATTCTCTTGTAGTGATGGTTGTGGAGACAACAAGGCAAGGAGCTCAATTCAGGATTGACATCATACAATGTTTGTTTGGATACCTGGTTTTGAGCTCAAAGGTTGAGATGGGTTCAAGTGAAAACATCTAGTTTTAGGTTCCTTCCAAGTCCAAACTTTCGGGGTGTATCTGCTCCTTTGATCAAAAGAATTGACCAAAACTTTGTGTAGTCACTCTCTTGTCAGCTACTGTACAGCTCAAGGGCACAGATGTTCTCATCAGGATTCTGCCCTAAAGAATATTGAATCATCAGTCCAAGGGTAATCTGCAACAACACATTCTCAGTAGCCAGTACTCTGTCAATGAATCAACGAACAGCATTGCTAATATAAATTACAAAGACCAAAGCAGTCCAAGAGACAAAACATTGGTGAGTGCCACACTGAATACCAAGCACTACTTGCCTAGAGGATAGATGTTGGGGAGGCCACATTCTTCTCAATTAAACCAAACCTTAGTTGGAAACCCATCTCCAAACGGGATCTCAATCCCAGGAGTCAGAACCAATCCAACACTGAATGTAGCATTCCTGCACCAAAATTCTGAGCAGCAATCAAATAATTTAGACCTGGCAAATTCTCCACCAAAATGGTGTTATTCATGTCTGGGATTGATGTTGCATTGAATGAGTATGCCTGTTGGAAGCCTGGAAATGCCTTTTCAAGTTCAATTGCAGGAAACCAGCCTGGGAATGTTTGGTTAGACCAATCAAATATAGTCATATGGGCACTCCATCCATCAGTGCAATCTGAAATAATATGCCAGTTTAAGCTCACCCCACAATAGTCTTGGCAGGGTAGTGGATCTGGCAACGCCTCATGTTGAACACCTGCCCAGGCTAGGATTTGGTTCATTTGGTTCACGGGAGCCATTGTTAGAGCTGAGTACAGGTGAAGGAGAGCAGTGCTAGTGGCACTGCATATGGGTTGGGGTTTCTTCGGACACCCATATGCACATGTTGGGCATGGGACAATAGAGTCATTGTAAAATCCAGAGAAAGACACATGATGTTTTGGTGCCTGTGTGATAGTAATGAAATTTGCATGTCCAAAAACACCCAACAATGCACAAAGTTTTGTCAGACAGACTATAAAATCACAGTCAAAACATATCGTATGGTCACCTCTTTAGATGCAGACAAGTATTATACATTCCAAAACAAGAACAACCCTAACATTAGATAACAATCTCGTTAGGATTTCACTATTAGGTTGGTGAAATGTGACAGATTCTCGGTTGCAAAAGGAATCCATGATCAGAACTCTGCATTTAACTTTGAAAACAACAGGATAAAGAAACCCCACCTGCCAGGTCTTCAAAGCTGATGATGAATGCACAATGTCTGAAGGGTTTGGGAAATATGGAAGGGATGCACACTTATATAGCCCATCTCCAATCCTCCAATTGGCAGGGGAGACCAAATGGATAGTGGCTGAAGTATTTGGCAGAAGTTTAGACATATTTCATTGTGAAAGCTGACTTTGATTGTGAGGGATCAGTTATGGCAGGCAAGATGGTGCCATTGTGACAACAGTACTCAACATGCCTGAGACTGCTATTCAACTGGTTCAATGGTAAGTCAAGAATCACTGGGCTTGCACTGCAGCTTTGAACACTGTTGAGGTTTATACTACTGGAATACATCATCACTGCAGCTGGTCCCCTTAAGCATACCTCAACATCTGCTTCAGTTGTTTGAGCCCCTTGCATGACATTTCTAAGCAGCAGGTGTGCATTATACTATCTGCAAAAGATAAACCAAAGCCTCCATTTAGCTCAGCACAAGAAGCCCATCAATGTATGTGTTATCATGCATCCCTATGTGTTTCCAGCTTATTCAGCTACCTACAACAAGACAACAAGAAGGTGATGAATCAGTGATGCATGTCACCATGTAGCAATTACTGTTGTACAACTTTTCCTTGTTCCAGCAGACTGCATCACTCAAAGTGGTGAGTATCAGTTTTCTCAGAGGCCACACAAACTTGTGGATGCTTTTGAGGTTGAACTTGTCAAAACTCAACACCAGAAATTCTGACTCCTTGAATTTCCAGATTGCAATGATGGTATTTACAGTTTGTTTGAATCCAATGCTTGATGACATTGTTCTTTGTGGTAGGATTCAAAGCAACCCATATAAGAAAATGCAGAGAAGGAGATACTGTGAGACATTGCAAGGTTTGATATAGCTTACTTACTTCCCATATAACTAACAGCTTTGGGATGCTGCAGTTATAGTAGCCATCATTGGTAATATTGATGCTCATGAGCATTGGGAAATTTTGCACAGCTTCACCCCAAACTCAGTGGCCTGTTAATTGTTGCACGACTGCATGAATGAGATTCAAGTTGCCTGCACAGTTTCAATGGCATTCTTCAAAGTTGCAGTTAGAAAGCCCATGATCACCATCCCATTGCCATCTGGAGCAGGCAATGATGTTCCTGTACCCTAAAACCTGATCTGCCAAAACAATGGGTCAGGCGCTGACACCAAAATCTGTCAGCATCACAGAACAAAGCTTTCAGAGAGGACTTCAAGAGCCAAAACTTTCAGATTCTTTCAGAACATGGTTGCGAGTTTAGAGAATGCCCACATGTTTGAGAATAAGCAAGAAGAAAGGAACAGTAAGGAAGTCTAACTGAATGATGCACATTAATAAGTCTTCAAAACCAACTAAAGTCATGTTGGGTTTTAAATGTATTGCCTCCACAGGTCCAAGCTAATAATACAAGATTCATAGACATGGTTCCAGTTGCAGATTCATGCTAATAGACAACCAGGGATAAATTTGGAGATCCCAATTTGGGTTCCAAATCTAGTTCAATGTGGTTTTTGGGACCACATTGGAAACCACAAGTTCCAACATAATTGTGGGTTGTGTGTGTCTACAAGGAGGGGAAATTGAGAATGGGTAAAACCCAAGTGCCATGGCCCAACTTATAATGAACGTAGTGTGCAATTTGTGAAGCTCTATTTCTACATGTTTGACATGAAAGTTAGACATTAGGGTAGATGGGCTAGTGAGTGAACACTTAAGCTCTCAGAGAATGTGAGTGTGTTCATTTTTTAATTTTTTGGGGTCACTTTTGGCCTTAGAGGTTTCAAGAGTCTAGGTAGCCCTCCACCTGGTGCCTCTATAGTTGTTCATAAACCTCCATTTCAGTTTGAAATGAACAAGATAAAACATCCCAAAGTAGGAGGGGTCAAAAAAAAATTTAAAAAATCCAACCTTTTGTGAACACATATCCTTTCACTTGCAATTGAAATGCATACTATAGTTGAACATGTCAACTTCATACACAAACAATATCTCTCCTGTTACCAAATGATGTGAACTTTATTTCAAACGATTCCTTTCAGAAAATAGTTTTAAAAAATTTTGGGTTTAAAGAGTTTTGAGTTTTAACATTTATGGCCAAATAGATGATGGAGATGCTCAACTGTCAATAAAATTTTATTGCAAAAACTAATTACCCACTAGCAAACACAAAACAAATATCTGAATGCAAGGTTTTCAAAACCCTAATCACAAGTTTTAAGAAGCGATCTTTTCATTATAAGGTATCACAAAACGGTTATCAGCTGGGCAATGTTTGGCTAACTGACCATCTTTTGAACTGTATGGATGTTTGGTGATGGGTGTTTCTACCCTAGATGATAGGGGTCTAAGAAAATGATGAGTCCAACAAAGTTGGGTTTGGAAAGATAAAAGAGATGAAATGAAAGTTGGGATTGCTTGGGAAGAACTGAATCCAGAAAAGTTAGAAGAACAGAATTCAGAAAAGTTGTAAATTGAACGATATATGGAGGATATCATACCAAAGTGCTCAAGTAACAAACCCACACTTGTATGCACATTCTGATTGGCCAAATCTTTCAGTAGCGATCTAGTGTTGTTCCACACCGACTGAGGGTGGTAACAATGTGCAGATCAGGATCAGAGAAGCAGAATCTGAGTAAACAAGAGCAGATTGTAGTAGCTTTCCCACACGAACAAAATGTTGTGCAACAACAAACTCAACTAAAATATGATGTTATGAATAACTGGGAAACGTCTGTGACATTTATTGAATATACATGTTTGGAAGCCTGCAAAAGCTTTGTCTGAATTCAAGTGCAGCAAACAGTTGGTTACGGTATCTTGGGTTAGACCAGAGAGTCAGTCAGAGATGCACTCCAACATTGCTGAAATCCGAAGCAATAGTATATGCCATGATAACTAAATTCAACAACAGACTGTGGTATAGAACCCAATATTCCAAACTGCAACAAATCCTCTCTCACTCTCAGCATGCAGAGAAAGTACAAACCAACCCTCTAGCCAAAAACAAGTAGCAATTTCTTCCTCTGCAGACAATAATAATAAACACATCAAAACAGAGAATAATAATAACAAGTTTGAGAGGAAAATTGAAGATGATGCCATGCAAGGTCCCAAAAAGAATTTTCTTTTTTGTAAGGATCTGACATTAATCCCAGCAAACTCATCAAAGTTTTCCAGAGCATAATCAGCTATCTATTCAGAATCCATTCAATTGCTATATCTTGCTGACCCCAACTTCAGCAAGAACCGGACCTGTTGGTCTAAATTGACTGAACCAATTATAGCTCGGGGTTTTTTAGGGTTTAGGGACCCATGTCCTAAACATCAAAGAGCACATGACACTAAACACTCCCTTATGAAATTTGTGGGTGTCTCAAAGAGCATGTTTATAAAGAAGGGCCCAAAAACTTATGGGGGGTAGAATCTCCAACTCAGGTTGAGAACTTTGACCATGGAAATGTTGGTTGTTGATTCAAGGATAAGTAAGAATTAGAGTTTAAATCTACCATTTCTCAGAGTCTATCACACCATTTTTTGCACTAGAATTAAAATGGATTAAAGGGAAGTTTTGAATGTCATTTGTATTGGTATCCCTTGTTGAAGCTATCAAATACAAAAGTGGTATCCATACATTTTGCCTAGTTGGATTTGAAAATTTTCAGGTCCTTATAAAAAAATTTAAGAAAAGATGTTCTTGACATCTTGCATGCACACAACAAAATACAAGTTAGGTTCATGAACAATATTTTTTCACTCATTTTTTCAAATGAATTTAGCATGAAGATGCTTAGAAGGAACATATTTCCTTTTTGGTGCCAAGATTGATAATATTTTAAATAGATTTATGGCGTTGCATGTCAAAGGCCACCTTATTGGAGATGGATGTGAAAGGATTCACAACTGGTCATTGTAAAAAACCATGTGTTTCCAAATTGATTAAAATTGTGTTTTTGTTATAATGTTCATAAGTTCACTCCCATGGGAACAAATAAGATGTTAAACAATTAATCAAACCCATTTACAATTTGATGTTGGAAGGCATCAACCCATGCTATAGGGTTAGGAAGGAACATGATAAATGAAACACGCATCAAAGTTTAATGGGTAGAAATCTTGTGAAACCCATAAATTGGGTATAAATTTTAATTGTTTGCAACAAAACAAAGGAAAAAAGGTCCATAAAGATTTTCCAAAATCATCACTTTCCAAAAAAATTTTGATAACAATTACTAATTTAAAAATATTTTCTAAACGATGTTAATAAAGATCCACCAAAATTAAATTTTTGCATAACAATTTAGGCCAAAATGCTTTTGGATATCTTGGTTGATACATAAAGCAAGACTTGTTCACCTAATACTAAAGCATTACTCACATCTCCTTTTTTTTCCCCCCCCCTTCAAGCTTATAACTTTCATGAAAAGCTAATTGACATCACTAAAGACTGAAAGACCTAAATTGGAAATATTGCCTAGTTAGTTGATAAATTCAAAAGCATCAATCATGCTCATAGCCCTAGTTATGAGAACCCATGTCCAACTTTGCAAATTGTTCTAGATTCAATTGAAGGTCATCACATGCCAAATGCAACCTAGAAAAAGCCAAAGTGAAGGTTATTTGGTAGAGTCATCTCAAAAAATAAACTGGTGAGTAGAATGAAGTTCATGCTAAGGGGAAGAATCAACAATGATGCTAAGTTTTAACTAGTGTTAGGCAGTTAACTAATTTGGTGAGTTAGAACTTATATAACTGCCAGTTCCGGTTCCAGTTAGTAAAAACCAAACTGGAATTGGGTCTGATTTTTGGAACTGATTTCATGAACTGAAAATCAAAATCAGATTATTTTTAAGAACCGGATCCAAAACTGGGTTCCTAGTTCTATTTATTTGTGGAACTGGAATTGGAATTGAGATATTTAGAAAAAAAAAAACTAGAACCAAGGACTAACCAGAGGTAAACTGACAGTTAACTGCCAGTTCCAGTTTGGGTACCCAGAACCAGATCAGAACTGGGTCTGATTTTCCCAACTGGAACCTGAATTTATTTTTTTAAAGAACTAGACCAAGAAGTAGATTATTACCTACAAAGTGTTGTGTGCAATCAAAAACCAGTTGCAAATGATAATTACAAAATTTGATTTTTATTTTAATATTTTTAGCTTCATGTTGCTCATGTGAAACTTTCCATTTTATGATGGTCATTTATTGAGTTTTGAATTGGATTATTGAATATGTATGGTGGGAAGGAAGGGTTTTTGTTTTGGGGATGGTTCAAAGTTTTGATTTTTTTGGTTTTGGGCCAATGAATGTGCCTCACTAAAATTTTCACAACTATCAACTAATTAATAGGAAACATCCACCAATGCACCGGCCATTGGAAACCCATTACGACTTAGTTGTGGATGAACCAAAATTGAGTCATTCAGGTGGAAGACATGTTTACAAGATAGATTTGGAACCCTTGTAACATGTTTTATAAACCTTTTTTACTTGTAGGGTCACATTTAGTACATGACCTAGAGGCAATTATAACTACCTATGTAAATGAATAAACATTATTATAGATGTTTGTTTTTACCACCTTAGTTTTTATAACTAAAATTTTAGTCAAAATAGATAAGGGACAAATTTGTTTCCAATCATATCATACCAATTGTTAAGGTTAAAATTTTGACTATTCTTTTAATGAAACTGATTGTTCAAAATGATTAAGATGATTAAAACTATTATTTGACATGAAAATTATTAATTTATTAAAAAATACTAGTACATTTATTGTATAAAATAATTCAATAACAATATTATTTTTCCAAATTAAACTACAGACCAATCCAAAGTCACACTAGACCCATGATTCCATTGTTGATTTCTTGTCCTCTTTCAGGTTTGGTGAGCCTATAATAGGTTATAATGATAATGTTATGGACACAATAAGGTCCAAAGTGAAGTTTTAACTCTCACCTTTGCAGCCCAAGGCCTTTATCATCCAACCACCATAGCATTTGTTGATATAAATTGTTATCATAAAATATTATAAAAACACATTCTTTTGAATATCATGTATTGTAACCTTATTATATGATTTCATAATGAATTTTTTTACATATGTACATCATCATTAAAACCATAATTCAATTTAATTCATTTTTAGTTTGATAATTATATCAAATTTTATAATGTCTTTTGATTTCAAAATGAAAATTTTATTACATTATTTTAAATACACATTTCATTACAATAATTTTCTTAAATTTTCATTTCATTAAATTCTAAAATTTTAAGGAATTCCAAACATTAAAAAGTTACATTTAATTTTTATATTTTCATTTGGGAAATTTCCAATTTTAGTAATTTTAGTACATTTTTACTTTCAAAATCTCACATGGAATTAATTTCACTTCTGAAACTATATAATTAAAGTTCACATGTCTTCAAAGATTTTTATTTTTCTCTTAATTTCAAATTTCAAAAAAAAATTATTCAAGATTCACATATATATATAAAGAAAATTATTATTTTTCATTTTCTCACATGTTATTTTGTTATATTTCAAATGTTGTCCTTTGTTTCTGTTTTTATGTGAATATATTTAAAACCAATAAACGAAAACATGAAATTTGTAATTTACTTCAATTTTTTTTGGTAACTCAATCCATACACACACACACACACACACAAAATCAAAAGTAACATTATAGTCGTAATTAGTCGTATTTAGATGATCAATTTTAATAACATTAATTACATTAATCAAGTCAGACAATTCAACAAAGTGCCACATACATCACATGTTGAACATATTGTCCATTTTGACTAGGTAATTAGTTTTTTTAAATAAAAATAAACATATTTAAATTTGATTTTAATAAACTAAAACATAGTTAGTCATTTCAACCAAATGGACTTGATTATATAATCATCACAATCATGTTTTTGTAATTGTGAAATATCAAAGGTAAGTAAATAGGAAATGTATGTGTTTTTTAAAGTAAGGCATTCAATGGTTTCTACTTAAGTATATATTAATATTGGCAAGCTTTGAAATTTAAGCAAGTTTAGGTCTAAGTTATAGGTCAAATTTTAAAGTTTTTGAATTAAAAGTTTCAAAACTAGTAGGAACTTAATTAAAAAATCACTCTTTTCAAAAATTGAATTAGAATTTAAACTAAGAGTGTTGATTCATTTTAACCAAATTCAAGTTCACTAAGTAAATACATTCAATTGTATTGAACAAAATCTATTGATTATTGCATTTGATTAGATGTACATAATTAATATTACATAATTTCTATTTTGAATTATGTGCACTAGTTGAACAAATATTATACAACAAAAACTACGCTAGCTTTAAATTAGAGTAAACACCCTTTATAATCACACCCTTGGTGACCACTTTTTTGGGGGCATTAATGAATTTTGATTTAAACATGTATAGTTAGATTCCACACAAACCATTACAAGATTGTGATTATAGGCAAAAAAACATAGCAAAATAACCTTTTTATTCTCAAATAAAGGTGCCAATAATTGTTTAAATTTTCTATGTGACTTATTCTAAGCTCTAATATGCATTATTAGACTTTAAGAAGGTTGTAATTTTTGTTTATTTTAATGTGATGGTTCACGTTGAGTTTGAATTCCTTGTTTATCTTGTGAACTAGAGTTTTTTAATTAAGATTTTTTTGCTTTCTTGGTAAGTTCACATATCTTTTGTTTGTTTACAATAGAAAGTTGTTTTCTCTTTTTTTTTTCTTCAATTGGATTTGTTGTTGCTAGTTTGCACAACTCTAACACAAAGCAATATTAACATTGCCAAAAGGAATTACAATTTATAAAATCTTAATATTTACTTTAAATTTCCTTCATTATAGTCACATTTATTACAAAAGCTTTGCAAATATTTTTGTGCTATTAATGAATGTGATAATGACTCAAAAGAATGGTTACCAAAAAATGTGTGAAACAAACAAAATGTGATTATAAAAAGAGGTCTATTATATTTGTGAAAAAATTAGAACCTAAGGTTTTAGAAATCTAAAAGACTAGTTTCAAGTCCGGACTAAAGGTTTCATAAAAGAAAATTAAAAAAAAAATTAAGACCACAAATTCTTTCTGAGATTAAAAATTGAACGACACTGGTAGATACTAATGTTCCCACAAGTATTAACTTTTGAATATACTAGGTGATACCAATATCAATTTTTTTATAAAAATCATGCAAACATGTTCTTACTATGGGATTCATTTTTTATATTGATAGTAACTAGGTCTTTGTATTAGGGTCCAAGTTTGTTTTTATCTTGTTTGTGGTTGGTTTTCATACATGAATTGTAGTTTTTGGAAAATAAGTAGAGTTTAAATACCCCGTATCATATTCCTGTATAAAAACATATACATGCACAACACTTGTTTATACCAATGTTGTGTAGTTAATTGAAGTTTCTTAAAAACCACTAGTTCTAATTCTTCGAAAAAAATCAAAATTAAACAACCTCCAATTCTAGATATTTCAAAAACCTTAAAGAGTATATGGTTTCCATGAAATAACTAATAAAAACCTAACAATTTTATGATTAGTTATTGGCTTTTCCAAAAAAATTGACAATTGTGGTTATATATCTTTGGAGAATCTACCAAAATATAATTTAATGTCAAAACCGGGACCAGGGGTTATCTTAAAGACAAAGGACCAAACCCATCCTGGTTAATACATAGGTAACCTCCATGGTTAGCTGTGGGACAGTAATACAATGGAAAAAATATTGTTCCCCTATCAAACATACCATCCATCCTGACCCATGGTGCTCTCTCTTGTCAATGCTGGTTCACTCTACCTCCAGCCTCCAAGTCTTTTGTCTAAAACCATTCCTAATTTCCATTGCTTTGGCCACTAGGTATTAGTGGATGTGGATTTTCTCAAACCCTAAACTTGCAACCTAAGGGTATCTATGGCATTCCAAGGGCATGTAATTAAGTTGGTATTTATATTTCCATAGGTGAAAAAGTTTGAAGATAAAAACTCTGACAATTTTAGTAGTTTGAAACATGGTTTTTGAAACTGAAAGAATTCATTGTTCCAAGTACCCAAAACTTGAATGTATTCATTCATTCATTCATTAAAAACTTTCTGAAAATGGGTATGAGCTATGAACCCTTTAATGTCTTAGAGGGACTTTTAAAAATTAGGTCTCTTTGCTGGGTTTTAAGCATTTATCATTTCAGCACCATTTTAGCAGTTTTCATGCTGGGTGGGTGGGTGTAGAACCCAATGGTGTTCAAAGTTCAAACAAGCAAGCACCTTGGATTGCAAAACAAGTGTTTTAAAGGCTTCTTAACTAACTTAGCAGGAAAAAAATTCAAGAGCCAAAAATTAAGGGCAACAATACCCCTCTAAAATGTCAGCATTTAAAACTTCATTTACTACTACTGACTTGATTCATTCATAATGTTTTTGCATGACATCTTCTTCTTGTTTTGCTCAAGGCCATTTAACCCAATTTTTTTGCTAGCTGATGAGTTTTGAATACCTACTTGAAAACTCTTTTGGCTGAGAGTAAAAAAATTCCTTTTGAGAGGACCAGGTTTGGTGAGAAAAGGAATTTAGCCTGAAGTTTTTTATCCTTTGTACTTTTTTCATCCCCTTTTTTAATCTCATCCCCAGTTTGGACTAAAACTGAGGCTACTAAGCTCCAGTTTCAGGGACTTTTTTACATGGATGACTTTCATTGTGTGAACAGCACTTGGATTAGCTGGTAGTGTTTTTTGTTACTCTTGAAGGAGGCAGTGATGGCCTAAACAGATTTCTGGGATTATGTGACCCAGAAAGGGTTACTTATACCCAGCATGGACAAGTGCACCATGTATAAGTAACCCATAGGGAGCCTTGGTAACCTATGGGATAAACCCTCCTAAGTCCACCTCACACTACCTAGTAGGTAGGTATCATAGGTAAGTAGGTAGGAAATGTAAGTAGTTACTATACATAATTAGGTAATGGTAGTGCACTTGGTTGCCACTAGGTATGTAGATACATGTGTATGGTTAGTAAGGAGCTGACCACTGTGGTTAGACATGGGGCAGGAACACTATGAAACGTTCCCGTTACAGGAAAATGTTTTGAGGGGGTAAAATGACAATGCAAGGCTCTTGACAATTGTAGGCAGGTCTTGCGATCTTCAAGCAACACACAATTCTGGATCGTCGTAATTACTTGACCTTATGATAAATCATGTGATAAATTCAAGTGTCATGTCCAACTAAGATTCATGGCTTTGGACTTGAACTATAGGACAACTATTTGAACTATGTGTCAAAGAACCTTGATCCTTTGTCATTAGCATTGTTGGGGGAGGGGGTTGTAGGGAAACTTGGGCACCCTCTTGGTATTGTTGGAAAGCTTTTAATGAGTGGCATTTTACAGAGGTGATTTCATAATTTTTAGATTAAAGGCGAAGAAGATATTGAATTTTGAGTATTTTTTTTCAATGAAAATTCATATAAATTATTTTTAAAATGATTTTGGAAGGGAAAAATTAATTGGGTAACAAGTTCACACTTGGGCCAAACGGCACGGGCCAGACTAGTGTTTTATAAACTATAAACCATGGAAGTATCCACACCCATTATTTTTTCTGCCTCGTACGAGCAATATTTGGCTGATATGTTGATAGTTCAATCAATTGCATGCAGCGATTTGCTTGGTCATTATGATGTGCTAAAGAATTCGGCCAATGGGCCACAAGTTGGAAAGCAGCATGGCCACAATGGAAGTGTTTTTGTCACAGGTTCAATTCACCGATATGTCATGCTAGATGTCTTTTCCTTACCGTATAGTAATATCTTGACCAATCAGGGAGCCATGGATTCATCTCTTATGCCGTGCAATAAACACACACACACACATTGATCAGTAAACAGTCTTGCCAGAAAAGCTTATAACTTAATCACAAAGCAACTTGTGGGAGAATGGTCAAGATGGTGCTCGGTCTTGTTCAACTTGTGGTCTTCTTTAACTACTCTCAGTATCATTAACTAGGTAATTCAAAATTTGTTCTCAACTACTGGTCTGATTCCTTAAACTCCAACACTCCTCATAATAAATTCCTGTAAGTAGTAGTTCCTTTACTGATATTGTGTGGTGATGGGTCAGATTATGGTAACCCATAAAGTGCTATTCAGAGCACCCATTTGCTCAAAACCCTCTCAACACTTGTCCACCAACAAGTCTATCTCTCAAACTAAACTTCAGTCTCCTGTGAGCTTGTTATGCACTCAGTCTTCTTGTCCAAACATTACAACAAAAGGTGTTTTTATTCATAAAGTGATTTCACTGGACTTTGAGTGAATTCATGGTCCCAATGAATAAGATCCAGGGAGGATGTAGTATATGAGGATTAGCAATCTGCACTCACATTTTGTAGCGCACAAGGTTTTAGCCCCCACAAACCCAACTCTCATATCATGGGACCACTGTGAACCTGTCATCACCCACAGTGATACATTCACCCATCTAATTTTCTTTTTGTTTTTGGTAGGGAGGCTTCTTTGTGGGGACATTTTTAGTATGGGAAAAGTTAAAATTTAGACTTGGTACAGAATACTATAGTTATTACAAGCAACCCCAAAAAACTGGTGGACACGTTATTAATAAGTGATATTATAAACAACCCAAAAAATTGGTGGGGATTTGTAGTGAATTACAAGCAACCGAGGAAGCGGCGGATTCTTTTGTTTTTAACAGTGACATGTATCTGGGTGCTGGTTTATCGAATCCACGTCATAGGCAACTGGTGAAACTGGACAAAAAAGGGGGCTACAAAATGTCAGTTCCCCGATGATGCTCTTCACCCAATTTATGTGGTCACATTAACAAATTCACATGTTCAGATGTACTTATAACATGTTCTGGTGTGCAGTCTTATGACAAGCAGGATTCAGCAGTAATCAGGTTAGGCAGGATCCCTCTCCACTGATCAGGCATTGAGTACTGGTTACTAGCCTTACTCTGAAGATCTCTGTCAAGAGTTAGAGAAGCACAAGCGTCCTAAAGCTAATCTGGATCAAATCCAGGCACCCTGGTTAAACAGCACTCCCTCGCCAGATGCCAAAATTTCTGGTAGAAAAGTGAACCAATGTCCATACATCCAGTACTTTTTGTTTGCTTAATGAGGAGAGAATTGATTCATGCCAGGGGATACTACACACATATGTATGCACCTGAAGAAATCTGAAGAGCAAAGACCATTGGGAGGAAATAAGGAACATGTTACTAAGTCCGAGCGCTTTGTAACAAGCTGATCAGAGTGTAGTATTTTCCACCAATTAAACTGAATGGTCTAGCTATTGTGGTGTGGGACACTAACCTTCTTATAGGTCTGTATCTGCATCTTGTTTCATCACTCAATGACGTACTCTACCCAAATCATGTGTTGTTCGTTCTCTGGATACCTTCTTTTTCTTTCCTTCCTCTGAGTCCCATCTGACCAGGTGCTCTGAAATGGGATCATCCCAATATGCAATCTGTCATAGGTTTTCAGGTCTACCCAAATGTTGAGCATTGTGCTGAGCTGATCCCAAGGCGTATACCTCTACACATATAGGTCATTGGACACAGGATGATGTACATACATCCTGTTGGATTTAGGCAGCTTTTTTCTCTTTCCAGGGGTTGTTGGGTCATGCTGCTGCTCCTTTTTGTTCCAAAGCCATAACAAGGAGAAGATTGTGATGGTGTGCAATGTTTTGTTTTTGCAAGACATGGAAGTACTCTGAGCAAGTCTGCCTCATGATGTCAACACACACATCCCAGGCCTAATATAGTGGTGGTAGTGGTGCATTCAATTTTCAAGGTAGGCTAAGTGTTGCTGGTCACAAGTGAAAGATTGCTGTCAAACCCTGCCTTTCAAAGTGAAGGATTTGAGCCAGTCTAGCCTGCCTTTTGGATTTGAGGGAGAATTTTCCTTTAACCCAAAAAAAAAAAAACCCACAACGAAATTTAGCATACAAAATTTCAGAGTTTGACATAAATAGTGTATTGAACATTTCATATGTACATGTCATATATTTGCAAAGTGTTATGTTTTTAAGAAACCACAAATGCTCGAGTACTGCATTCCCACAAAACCCTTGGGAACCCTAGTAGCTGAAGGTTAGGTAAAGGCTAGGGTTTAGGGCTTTTGCATACTCACAATGGTATTTATTAGTCGGTTTTGTGAAAACCCATTCAGGGTTTAGCATGGGGATTAGGTGGTGTTAATTAAGCTATCTCATTTAGCATTCGTGGCGGATTTCCTTTTTAAATTACTGTAGATTTGACCATTGCTTGTTGCTTGTAATTGTAATCAATAACTTTTGTTACAATTGAAGGAAAGAAAACATTCACAAGTACATTGCAAATTCAGAACAGCTAATATTAGGATTTGGGTTCATTATTGGCCAATGCTATATCATTGTCAGATTCTATTTGCAAATTTACATAGATCACCTATTGGTACAAAAAAGTTGTGATATTTTTGATATTAAAAAACCTTGCCTAACATATGTATATTAATGAAGGTAGTTTGCTTGTTTTCTATGTTTTGTTTGTCATGTTGAGATATCCCAAACCACGGTGGCCGCCCTCACTATTGGAAAGCCCTCAATGAGGAGGGGTGCACCAAGGTGGTGGTGTGACAACATCTAGACTTACAGGCAAGAGTTATTCAATATTGAACAATTTTTTCATTGAGAATTTCATAAAATCAAAACTAAAGCTTTTAGGGAAATTGAGGCAAGGTCTTGGTGTTGCTTGAAAGCCCTTGCTAAGTGGCACTTCTTGGAGGTGATTTTGTAATTTTTTAGACTTAAGGTGGGGGAAGATATTGAATTTTTTGTAATTTTGTCATGAGAAATTAATTTGTTTTTTGAAAATTTCCAATTAATTGAACTCTATCATGATTCATCAAGGTCTTGTTCACACTTTGAACAATTACATAATCATGTTCACATTTGGGCCAATGGCACAAGCCACATTAGTGCAAGTACAATTTGCATAAAAATGTCAAATATTTCAATGGAAACTCATAAAAGTGTCAACCAAACAGCAAATGCGGGACATAGATGATAGAACATTTCACACTCCAGAAATATGATAAACATTGAAATTCTCAAGACCTCAAACTTGATTTCTGGGACCACTTCCCATTTGAGAAAAGGCTAGGTCCTGGTTAAGCTTGTTAACAGAAGAGCACAAATCCCTTTGGTAGCATGTGTAAAATGGGGTTTAGGCTGCAGTTGGAGAGCAAGGATGGATAGCAACAAGCTAGAAGCACTTGAGACCTAAGACCATTGTTCTGTAGTTTCTTTGATTTTGTTAATAGCCATCAATTACTGGTATTTGGAAAACAAATTCAGAATCAAAGAACCGTCGGTTGTCTAGTTTTATAAATAAGAATCAAAGAACCGTCACTTGCGAAGTTTTTAAAAATTGGATCAAAGAACCGTCGGTTGCATAGTTGTTTTTTAAAAAAAGAATCAAAGAACCGCTGGTTCCACTTATTTCAAAACCTCAAAACAAACCGCTTGCTGGGTTTACGAAAGAACCCGGGAAATAACCACCGGTCTTTGGGCGGTTAGTTGAGTTTTAATATTTTGAGAACCATAGTTACATATCAGAACCAGACATATTTTTTTTGATAACTGTGTAAGTGGGACTGGGTATTTGATTTTTGTGATAATGAACCCTAAGATCCGCCCTTATACCCTGCCGGGAGGGGGCTGGGTGGGTTGGCGCAGTTTTTAATAACCGCCACCACACTTTTATATGTTGTAATACATCATGACAAGTAGAGAGGGGAATATTAGATGACCTTATTCACACTATAAAATTTGAATACATTTAGACCTTATTCACACTAAATTTTGAATTGAAGGACCGATTCACTTAATGTCCTTTGGAATTAAAGCCACCTAAAATCTTTTGCCATAAGATTAGAAAGATTAGACCCCTTTGAAGGACAAAATCTATCTCTTTGCAACAAACAAGTAAGTTAATTTAGATTTAGTAGAACTAGCAATATCAGAGCAGGGTCTAACCAAACAATTGGGACACTAGAATGGTAGTTAACCAACTCCAGGAATACACAAAGTACTTACTTACATGGCATAATCTGGTTCCCTCAAACTGCTTACTCTACTCACTCTGTAGGAGTCCCTAAGTTCGCCCCAAAATCCCCATACTTCAGTGTCATAGGTCTACTACTACTACCATAACAACCATAACATTTGCTAAATGGGTATTGCAAAGGACCCGGAGAATTTTCCCCAAGTATATTTGGAAGGTACCTTATATCCATGAACATCCTCTTAGGGAAAAGGGTGGATATCACATCTACTCCTAAAGAGTGGGAGGGATTAACACCTACTTATAGGCATAGGTCCTTACCCCTCTTTAGGGTTAGGTGTAAGAACACTCTCCTTCCTATGGTTGGTGATCTACATATGTTTTGGTTCATATAACCTTTGCCTGATGGATAAAGCCCATGAGTGAATGCCATTCCCAAAAGGTGAGGTTAGACTTGGCTACCGTCTCAAGTTTCAACCTAGGCCACTTATTCTGAGAATGCTCTCACACTAGGGCTTTACATTACCCTTAGTCCTTATGATTACTTATAGTGCTAGGTAACCTAGTTTACTTTTATACCTAGTGCTCATGATTTGAACCTCATCTTACCTCCCTTCTTAACCTTAATGCTTACATCTCATGTAAGTATGATGAGTTGACGTAAACTCTACTGACGTAGCGGCCGTCCCATACCCCACAAAATGTTAATTAGGGACTTGAGGGTGGGGTGGTGGGGGGAAGAGGACTCAAAGTCTAAAATGAACAATACCCCAAAAAAAAAAAAAAAAAAAAAAAAAACAAAAAAAAAAAAAAAAAAAAACCAAAAAAAAAAAAAAAAAAAAAAAACGCCACAAAAAAAATAGTGGGTGAAAATTAGAACCCTAAAAATTGAAATCGGTTCTAAAATATTGGTAAACAAGGGGTGTGTCAGATTATGGCCTTGCCATTTACATTAAAAAGTATCTTAAGGCAAAAGAAGAATTATGGAAACTCAAATATTGCACCATGCAAAAATATAATCTTCCAAAAACCCTCTAAAGAAACCAAAATCCTACAAGAAGATATTATAACTCTATAACAACTAATCTCAAGTTTCAACACAAGCCCAAAACATCATCTTTCAAAAGATCCTCACATAAATATAGACCTATTATTATTATTATAACATAGGGGTCAAAATCCATTAAGCTACTATACTCACTCTATAACGAATCTAAACACAATATCCTTTGCCTGGGTAGGCAAGGCCAACAAGAAACAAATAGAACCCTAAAAGAAAGAGTACAAAACGTTCCCATTTCCCACTTTTGTTAGAAAAACACAAGCTCCAAAACTTGATAAAGGTGGTGGGGTTACTAACTCTTTTATATGCAGGAGAGCGAATAATAAATTGGAACAAAAATGAAACTAGTGACCAAACTCAACTCAAAACAAAGAAGAGAACAAAATAGAAGGTAGTTAGTTAAGTAGATACTAGTGATAGTGGCAGTGGCTAGCCGGAGCTTTAATGAACAAAGTGACAAGTTAGCCAGTGAATGATTTGATTATTATGTGTTGCCAAAGGTTGGCTGTGGCGGCTAGCAGTAAGTAAGTAAGTGTGGCAGTTACCTCTTCTGCTCATGAGGAGCAGCAGGGGCCATTACTTGTACAAGCTTTTGCAATTCTCTCCTTTCTTCCCCCATTCTCCAAATCTCTTGTTCTAATACTAAAGGGACACTTGGTGCTTGTGACAACACGCTCTAATATAATCCCCACCCCTTCCTCCCTCCCTCCATTCACTTGCATGAGGTGTTTCTTTCAGGTCCCATTTCCACAAATAATGTTGATGGTGGGCTTAAAATAAATATAGGGTGAAGACTCCCCATTCATTGCAGGTGATATGGTTGTAATCAGCCTGGAGGGTCTCTAAACCCTAAATCCTATGGGGAGGTGTTAGAGCAATGCCACCCATTATTCACACTAGCACCTTACGTCTATTGGTTAATTTTGCCAAGTTGTTGTGAAGGACCATCATCAAATGCCAAAAAACTACCCCATGCTCAAAATGCCAAGTCCAAGTCTTTCATCTTCATCTTTCTCTCATCTTGTGGCCCTGCTCCCTCCCTCCCTCCCTCCCTCCCTCCCTTTCCTTTTCCATCTCTCTGTCCCTCTGTTGTCTATGGTCACTCCCATGTTGTTGCAACAAAATGTGTAGCTATGCCATGGGTCAATTGGACTGATTGCCTCTGTAGAAATACATTGTTGCCATCCGCATGCTTGCTTATGGGATCATTATTAATCCTTGTTATGAATAGTGTTGCACTAGGGAAAAAGTACTAGCATGTAGGAGATTTGTAAGGTGTGAGGTCCTTGAGACAATCACTAGCAGATGATTTGCAATGCCAACTGGACATTCATGCAAAGAAAAGGGCTTATGGGAATGTTTGTTTCTTTAGATTGCATGCAATATAGGTGAGAGAATTGTGATGTAAATTAGGTTGGCCAATGCATTGAGTATTCCAAAATAAAAATTCTATTTTCGTTATATTCATTCCAAATTATATCACATATTTTTATAATATATCACAAAAATTGTCATAAGTGCTTTTGAACGAATTACAACATTAACAAAAATTGATACTAAAACATAAAAAATTTAGCATTAGTTACATTTATTTTGCCTTCTATTATCATGTTTGCATACATATATATGAACATTGTAGACACATGCATACATATTAATTGTATATGTTTTTTTTATGTGGTGTTTGGTGTCATTTATGATTTCAAATGTGGTTGACAATGCACAACACCAATTGCCAAACATATTTATGCACCAATGGGTGAAAACATGGGAAAATAAAAAAGAAATTGTGGCATATCCAAAAACAAAACAATTTTAAAAATAAACACAAGAATGTTGATTCAAAAAATTCTTTGAATTTTTTTATGCAATGTTTTTACCTTCATTGTGTTTATGCCATATGGTAATTTCAATATAGACTTTGACCAACTTAAAACAAATATGTTTGAAATTAATTGGTCAATATGATATTTCAACCTATTTTTATAATAGAAAATGCGACATATATGTATTCAGTTATGATATAAAAATCATTGTATATTGAAAGGAGTCATCAAATAAATATTTTCTTTTTTTGGGTAATTATAACATTCTGATACATATTTGAAACAAAAGTCCACACTACGAAAAGTAATTTTGACAAATATTTGCAATTAGAAAAAGATTTTTGAAACAATTCTAAATTAAAATAAATGCACACAAGTGACCAAATATGGTATCCTTGATTATTAAACAAAAAAAATCATTTTACAACGATTTAGTGATGACATTTGTGAATATTTTACATCATCTTTATTTTTTTTGGGATACCAACGGAATCCACTTGTTTATTTTATCTTGGTTAAACCCTCATAAAATATGAATCATGCAAAAACACAAGAAATTAGTCATGGAAGTTAACAATTGGGTAAAGCATGTTCCCCAAGGGCTACTTTAATTTGATGAGCATGGTCCCAAACATTATCCAAGGCCCATTGGAAAAGGGCTTTCCCATTGTAAATTACAAGTTTTTTCAGGCAAATGGCATAAGTTTCTTTGGTTGATGCATCTTTAGCGTGGGGGAGGAGCATTCAAATACAAAATGACCTTGGACACTTTTTTTGGTTTGTTAAATTAGGGCTTTTGCTTGGCAAAATATGTTATTCCTAGCGTGGGGGCACAAATTGTTCTTGGTAAGATCTTGCTCTTGCAAAAATTGCAATGGAAGGGCTTAAAACAGAGAGAAATCAGCCATGAGCTTCCCTCGTTTCACATAATCCTACCATGAACATCCTTTGCTTTTCACACTAGGGAAAGCCTTGTTGTGAGGGCATTACACCCTTGTGTAATAGGTGTAATGCCGAAGTCCGAGGTGTAAGCCATGACAACAAGACCTTCTCATATATGCAAAGCCCATAATAGGAGGGTTCATATTATACCATAATATACCATTATGCCATAATATACCATTATCTTAAATAGGAGGGTTCATTTTCTATCCACACACACACACAAACATTTAATTAAACATTTGTTAAAAAAAAAAGTAGCACCTTTGTGAAAATGTAACTAAGCGTAACGTAAACCCTAATGACCCTCTAGCTTTTTACACTATCATGGTTCTCCCCATACCCCTTTCCCTTCCCCACCTCCTTCCTTCCCTCCCTCCCCCCCTAAGAGTGTCAGAGGCGTAATGCGTTTGTCCTACAACCTTTTGATTATTTTTTTTAAATTTTATTTTTAAAAAATTAATTAAAAAAACATTTACTAAAAAACTAGACACAAATAACTTAACAACTTAAAGTTGGGGTACTTCTTGGTTGTAAGATCAATCCAGGTCACATGCATTTATTTGCACTAAAATACTAGGGTTCCCCTTAATGTCCTCTAGCCCCTCCCCCCCCCCACAGCCCCCACCTTGTCTTTGCTTCCCACAAACGGTAATAAGATTCGGGTGCCAGGCCTTTAGGGCCGCACGCCAAACCCAGCACCCACTTTAATCTCCTACACAGCTTGCCTTTTGTCAGCAACTAGCTAGGCCTGGCCCTCACACAAGGTGTCATTAATTAACTAATTAATTAATTAATTGTTTCCGTTACTTAATTGTTTAATTAGTTCATAGATTTATGATATTGGATTCCAGTTTTGCATTCTCACTAGTAGGCTGCTACACAACACAGTCCACACAAAGTTCAAAAAAAAATTTAAATGCTTATCCATTTTTGTTATTTCTAAATTCAATAATTTTAATGGTGAAAATCAGGCATTATTATTAGGGGGGAGGGGATGGGTATATTCCCATTCAAAGTTTTTTTTAATTCAAAATATTATTTTTTTGAGTTGCAAATTTTAAAAAAGATATTGAAATAAGGTTGCATATTTATTTCAATATCTAAAAAAGCATGTTTTAAATTTCAAATCTACTATATTTTGCCCAATTGTTTTCTTCCTTTTCAATTTAAGTATAGAAATATTTTCCTTGATTTTTTTTTTTTTTTTTTTTTTTTTTTTTCCTTTTAAGCATGAGACTCTCAGAGAGACAGACGTTCCCAATTGAAAGGTTTTTTAAAGCTCAAAACTTTTTTTTTTGAATATTCAAATATTTCAAAGGCAATAATAATATGTTTGCCAATTCTTTTCTCTCCTGAAATTAATTTGTTGAAAAGTTATGAAAATGAATTCTCTTTGGAAACTTCCAGCTTTTGCAATTATTTGTTAAAATTCATTTTCTTCTCCTGAATTAATATGGTGAAAACTCATAAAATAAAATCTCTATGAAAATTTTTGCGATATATATATAAAATACACATAATTATATATTCACAACTTGTTTTGTCTCCTGAAAACCATTTGGTGTAGTTATGCCAAAGACTAAATTTTATATTGAAATATCAATTTTTCTATGTATATATATTTTTTCACCAAGTGCTTTCTGATTTGGCAAATTTTTGCCACTTGTTGACCAAAATAAAATCTAGTGCAACTGATACAATGGATTTTTGTGGAAAAATGTCGCCAAATTCGCCAGATTTCAAGAATTTTTTTTAATGAAATTGCCATATGTAGACAATATGTTGAAGTAGGTTGCCAAAATATAGTAGGATACTTAAATTTTTCTACTTTCCTCTCTGACCTGTAGCCAAATTTGGCTCATTCCCCTTGTGGATGATCCAGAATGTGGCTACACCACAAAATTGGGGAAAACAAAAACCTCTATATAATAATAATATAACTTGTGCAAAGTTTAACTTAATTTATAATAGTGTGGTTTGTGCCACTGGCCGAAGTGTGAACATGCTTATGTAACTCATTGAAGTACAAACAAGACCCTAACATAGAGCCCAATTGTTAGTTTTTAAAAATAAAAATAAAAAATAATTTCCAATGACAAAAAAAAACCATTCAAATTTAATCTCTCCAAATTTAATATCTCCCCCACTAAGAGGTTTTTAAAAAAAAAAAAAAGAAAA